>TARA_R110002050_G_scaffold111014_1_pt1 | contig 125772 bp, 109 predicted proteins | sample TARA_R110002050 | Tara Oceans TARA_R110002050 (sample SAMEA4396988) | marine metagenome | biome: Polar Biome; feature: [DCM] deep chlorophyll maximum layer (ENVO:01000326); material: water (ENVO:00002006), including particulate matter (ENVO:01000060) such as... | depth 25 m
CACAGCACTATTAACTTTTCTATTTTGCTAATCTAAAGGAGACTGTACAATGAAACTTTCATTCCCCACTCTCCAGCATCAAGCCCATAAACACATCCTCGATCCCCGGATTGGTTTCGAAGACCTGCAGCTTTTGATGCTTTTTGCTCATCAGGTAATGCTCCAGTTCTACCGCCTCCATGCTGTCGTCAACCGGTGTAACATGCACAAACTGCCCGAAGGCATAGGCAGTTTCCACTTTATCCCAGTCGCGCAGATCGCTGATCAGACGGTACATATCACGGGAGCGGGTAGCCAGCAGCGTTCGGGTGTAGTTCTCCACAATGCGGGCCGGACTCTCAATTCGCAGGATCTCACCTTTTTGCATCAGGGCCACACGGTCGCAAAGCCCGGCTTCGTCCATATAAGGCGTTGAAACCAGCATGGTGATTCCCTGTTGTTGCAGCTTTTTAAGCATGTCCCAGAATTCCTTGCGCGAAACAGCATCCACACCTGTGGTGGGTTCGTCGAGTACCAAAATCTTAGGCTTGTGAATCAATGCGCACGACAGCGCCAGCTTTTGCTTCATCCCGCCAGACAGTTTGCCGGCCAGGCGATTCTTAAACGGTTCGATTTGCACATAGATATCTTTGATCAGCTCGTAGTTTTCGGCAATGGTCGTTCCGAAAACCGTCGCGAAAAACTCCAGGTTTTCTTCCACTGTCAGGTCCTGGTAAAGTGAGAAGCGGCCGGGCATGTAGCCGACCAACCGGCGAATCTCCTTGTAATCCCTAACCACATCCAGGCCGCTCATCTCTGCTTCTCCTTCGTCCTGAATAAGCAAGGTCATCAGGATCCGCATCAGCGTGGTTTTGCCAGCTCCATCCGGCCCAATCAGTCCAAAAAGCTCGCCCTTTTTTACTTCGAAGGAGATGTTTTTTAGCGCCTCAGTTGTGTTGTAGGATTTTGATATGTTTTTGACTTTGATCATATTCATATTCAGTGTTCAGTTTCAGTGATCAGTTAAATTGCTCTGCCGCTCCCAAATTTTTCCGGATTCACGATCATGTAATTCATTAGTTTTCCAATTTCCTTATTTTCGTCTTCAACGCTTTGGGGCGTCTCTTTATCAATGTATTTACCAGCAGAAGCAAATTCAAGCCAAACAAGTGTTTCGCTATTTTCGCCGTCAGAATCAGTCAGTTTACTTGTAAAGTGTCGTGGGCAATTTCTTTTGTGGTAGGATTCCGCAATGTTACTGCAAACAGATCTTGATGATCTTCTTATTTGAACAGTGAGTGAATACTTTTTTTCCGCTGGAAAATTTTTCGACCGTTCAAAAATCTCCATTGCTATAGCAAATGCTTTTTTATACGCCAGTAAATCACTATAATCCATTTGATACATTTTTATAGTTAAATATTGGGGCTGACAACTGATCACTTCTTACTGAAATCTGACTTCGCCCGGCATGCCGATTTTCAGGCGGCCATCGTTTTTAACGGCAACTTTCACGGCATAGACCAGCTTCACCCGTTCTTCTTTGGTTTGAATGATCTTGGGTGTAAACTCGGCTTGTGGTGATATCCACCTGACTTCGCCGGTTAAGGTTTGGTTTTTCGTATCATCCTGATCAATCACCACTTCAACCTGCTGGCCTAGCTGGACATTGGGCAGTTGCGCCCCGCTAACATACACCCGCAGATCAAGCTCCGACAGATCCCCCAATTTGACGATGGCCTTTCCCGGAGCAGCCATCTCCCCCAATTCGACGTATTTTTCAAGTACGATCCCACTCATCAGGCTTGTGATAAACGACTTCTCCAGTTTATCCTGAGCAATGGCTAGCTGGGCCTCAAGCACCTCCAACTCACTATTGATAGATATAAACTGCGTATTCAGGCTTTCGAGTTGTTTCTTCATCACTTGCATCTGTCCGTCCACATCATCCACTTGCTGTTGAGTGGCAGCCTGGTCGGCAAAGAGCTTGTGTATGCGTTCCTGGCTAATCTTCAGGTTTTTGATCTGTTCCCTGTGGACTTCAACCTGTGCCTGAAGGTTCACTTTCTTGCTGGCCACTGCCCGCTGTTGCGCTTCCAGTTGCTTGATTTGTAAGTTCAATTGAGTGGTGTCGACCACGGCCAGTAAATCGCCGGCATGAATCTCATCACCCAGCTCCACCGAAAAGCCGATAATCTTGCCTGCCACTTCCGAAGAAATAAGGATTTCATCGGTTTCGAAATTGCCATACGCATCGGATTGCTTGTCATTTTTGTTGCACGACCAAAGTGCAAGTAGTGCTATTGCCAAAAGATATTGAAGTTTCATATTTGTCAGATTTAATCGTTCGTTCCCTGTATATTCCGGTAATTGATTTTAGCAGCTTCCAACTGCACTTTATGCGTTTCGAAGGTGATCCGGGCGCCCATCTCTGCGTTTAAGTCCTGCAAATAATCTGAGGCTGTAATTGTTCCGTTTTCAAGCTTAGAGGCAGCGCTTTTCGTAATTTGCTCCTGCAGTTCAATGAGCTCCCGGTCACGTTCAAGTAGGTCTTGTATTTGTTTAATTTTTCGGTATTCCCCGTCCAGTGCGATGTTAATTTGGCGCTCAAACTGGTGTTGCTGCGTGCTGACCAGTTGTTGCTGAAGTTGAATCACCTCCCGCTCGCGTCGGGTGCTTTTCCAGTCAAAAACGGACCAGTTGACACCAATTCCAACCAAGTAGAAGGTGTCAAACTCGTCGTTCAGCATATTCAGCCCGGGGCGTCCGTAGCCCGCTTGTCCAAAACCAAACAGCTTCGGGTTTCGTTTCTTTTGAAGCAAATCGGACGAAGCCGCCAACACATCGGTCTGTTTTTCAAACAAGCCCAGTTCGGGTCGGTTGAGCTCGCCGGCGAGGCTGATCTCATTGGGTTCGATCACTAGGTGTTGTAAATCGTCCAGGTCCTTGCCAGTTAAAATCGCCAGCGCCGACAACATAGTCTCCCGTTTCGACCGCAACTCTATTTTTTGTTGCTTGATTTTGACTAACTCCGCCAAAATTTGATTCTGTTCCGATTGCAACAATGTTCCGTTTTTTAAAGCCGATTCCATTTGCTTTTTCCGCGCTTCCAGCGTCTCCTGCTTTTTGTCCAGTAAGTCGAGGTTTTGCTGAACCAAAAAGGTGCTAAAAAACAGGCTGTTCACTTGCTCTTTTACTTTGTAAAGCTCTACCTCCACTCCTTGCTGATTCGTTTTCTCCTTGGCTTTCTCCAATAGTTCATTGGCTCTGGTTAGCCCGCCATCCCAAATGTTCTGTTTCACATCCAGGTAGAGTTTATACTGATCTTTGGCGACTTCGGGAATATTAACGGAAGGGAGGCTCAAGCCAATTTCCGTAACATCCGATTGATAGGTCGCTTGTGCGTTCAAACCAACTTGGGGCAGGTAATTGATCCGGATATTTTCCAGCTTCAGCTCTGTCATTTGCTGATATAGCGCTTGTTGCTCCAGTAGCGGATGATACTCCCGAGCCCACTGCTGGCAATCAGTCAGCGTCACCTGTTCCTGCCCCAGTACCAGTTGAACCGGGAACAACAGCCACAGAAATAATTGTCTTCTAATTTTCATTGGTTTTCTGTTTTTTTCATTTACAGTGTTTCCTGTATTCTACAGCGGGGAAATGGCCCGCAGTACAAATTGTTTCACCTCTTGCTTGCGTTCTTCAAAGAAATCCTGGGTGGCTTGCTTGTCTTCGTTGAAAAGGACAAAATTGATGACTGGTTTCGCGGCAAAAGGGAAAATGCACATCGAAAGCACATGCACCACCAGGTGCTTCGGATTCATCCGGATGATCTCCTTACGGTCCATTGCTTCTTCAATTATTTCGAAAATCGGGGCGGGGGAGAAGCCATGTTTCAGCACGAGTTTGAAAAACATGGACGGATCGCGGTTTACCTCTTTCAAAATGAAAGCTGGCAGGTATGGGTGTTTATACAACAAGTCCAGGTAGGTATCGATCACTTGTTCCACTTTTAACAAAAAGGGCTGATCTGCCTGGAGGATTTGCCCAATCTTTGGGAAAGCAAAGCTAAGTATCCGGCTAAAAATGGCATCGAATAATTTGTCTTTACTTCTAAAATAATAATGCAGTAAAGCTTTGTTAATACCTGCCGCGTCAGCTATTTCCTGCATGCGGGCACCATCCATGCCTTTTTTGATGAAGATGTTTTTGGCTGCATCCAATATTTTTTCTTCTGTATTGTCCTTTTTTGCATTCATTTGATTTGAGTTTTGCAATTTCAGTATAAAAACGAATCACTGAATTAACCATGTGGTTAAACTGTATGGGCAAAACTAGTTGCTTCAAAAATAAAATGCAAGTGTTTTAACCAAAAACTTTAACCAGATGGTTAATTTATTTTTTTGAGAGCATTTCGTTCTGTTTTTATGCCGGTTAGCATTATACTCTTAGCCAATGAAAAAATTTGCTCATAGGTATTCCAGATTTTACTATCTTCACGATTCAACTAAATTACTACGGATGAAAAAATTAAAACTCAAGAAACGAGGCTTGCTATTTCTAGTTGCAAGTATCTTTTTTATTGGCGCGTGTCAAACGAAAGAAGAAGAAAAAGGGTGGATTCAACTTTTCAATGGAAAAGACCTAAACGATTGGCAGATAAAAATTGCCGGACATGATTTGGGTGAAAACTACAACAACACGTTTCGGGTTGAAGATGGCCTGTTGAAAGTTCGTTACGACCAATACGAAACTTTTAATGGTGAGTTTGCACACCTGTTTTACAAACAGGATTATTCGCACTACAAGATGCGGATAGAGTATCGTTTTGTGGGAGAACAAGTGACCAACGGACCAGGTTGGGCGTTTCGCAACAGTGGAATCATGATTCACGGTCAAAGCGCTGAAAGCATGGAGAAAAACCAGGATTTCCCGACATCAATAGAAGTTCAGCTGCTTGGAGGAAACGGAACCGACGAGCGTTCGAACATGAACTTGTGCACGCCGGGAACCAACGTAGTGATGGATGGAGAACTGGTGCTTGACCACTGCATTAATTCCAGCTCGCGAACGTTTCACGGTGATGGTTGGGTGACAGCCGAAATCGAAGTTTGTGGCGATTCCATCATCAAGCATATTGTGGACGGACAGGTGGTGATGCAGTACATGCAGCCACAGCTGGATGAGCGCGACGCAACTTACCAGAGACTATTGCCGCCAGATGGAAATAAATTATTAAAAGGTGGTTCCATCTCCTTGCAGGGCGAAAGCCATCCCATTGATTTCAGAAAAGTTGAATTGCTGAATTTGGGCGACGATTGCGAATAGCTTCGCTTGATGGTCGAATTAACTGAGGAATCGCACAAAACTATTCAATAGCAGCAGGCTACCGTAAAAAGTGGACATTAAGCTTCTACGGTAGCTGAAAATTGAAGTCAATTCTTATCATTTTTTAACAAACAAGTTCAGGGACGTCTTGTTATGTTATAGACAAAATTGCGACATGAAGATTGAAGTCAATAAAAAGGCGCCGGCCTTTCACGAAACACAGATTTTAATCCATGCACCAGCTGAAAAAGTTTACAAGGTGCTTACATCGGTTAACAATTGGCCAGCCTGGCAAAATGAGGTAACCGACGCACATTTGGATGGTCTGGCTATGGCAGGGAAGCAATTTATATGGAAAGCCGGAGGATTTAAAATTAAGTCGAAAATTCATACAGCAGATCCACCTGAGGAGTTGGGATGGACTGGGAGAGTGCTATGGATTAAAGCCGTCCACAACTGGACTTTAATCTCGGAAGGACGGTCAACCCGGGTGATAGTTCAGGAAAGCCTGGAAGGATTTCTAGCCGGCTTGATGCAAAAAACACTAACCAAAGGCATGGCGCAAAATCTTTACGAACTGAAATTGGAAGCTGAAAAGCCCGATTAATGACCTAATAGTGCTTTTTCCTTGATTTGACGATTTGCCCTGCGGTTCGAATAGTTGAGGATCAGTAAAGCCGAGGCAATCACTAACATGCCCAATACCGAAACCAAGTCGGGAGATTCGTCGGGGATGATCATCCAGCTTAAAATAGCGCCGGCAACCGGGATTAGGAATTTCCAGGTATTGAGCACCGAAACTTTTACACCCGGGCGTTGCAGCAGGCTAAACCAAATGGTAAACGCAGCGGCAGACAAAAAACTCAACCAGCCCAAGGCAACAAAGTACTCAAAGGATACCGTTCTCAGCCCGTAGCCTTCAATGGGAACGGAAATAAGAATCAAACCGATTCCACCAAACAAAAGCGACGAAGAACTCAATACGGTTGGGGCAAGATTTTTTGGTTTTTTGGCCACCCACACATTGGAAAAACCTGAGGCAAAGTTATTCATCAACAGCAAAGCCACACCCAGCATGCTAATTTTAACACCCGATGGCAATTCACTTCGACCCAAACTGATGACCGCTACTCCAATCACGCCCAGCAAAATACTGGTACTTTTCAGCCAATCCATTTTATCATCATGAAAACTGAAATGCGACACGACCGAGATAAACAAGGGGGACGAGCCAATAATCATGGCGGCAATGGAGGCCGGCAATAAGGCGATTCCCGAATAGAAGAACATGTACTGTATAACCGTTTGAAGCACCGCAATCAGTAAAATAAACCGCCAGTGTTCCACCAACTGCTTCCGGTAATTTCCGTAGTTGTTGAAGTACAGCAGCAACATCAGCCCCGAAAGGGTAAAACGAACTCCGGCAAACTGGAATGGGCTGTGGTATTGCAAACCAATTTTCACTCCAACAAATGCTGAAGACCAGAGCAAGCTGGCTAAGATGGCCAGAAAGATGGTATTGGAAAATAGATTTTTCAAGTGATCCTGAATATTAATAATACGTTTTTCGAGCACTAGGCACCGGCGATAACAGTGTAAAACTCCGATTCAATGAAATATTGACAAGCTAACGCTTGTAATTTTTCCGGTGTAATGTTGATCAAAGTCTGATAATACTGCTCGTGGAAACGATGATCCAGCCCAAAATCGACTACTGAACGAAACGACTGGGCCTGCGCAAAAGGCCCATCAAAATCGCGGATAAACTCACCCAGCAAATACTGCTGTACGCGTTTCAATTCCTTCTCCGGAACCGGTTCTTCCCGTAGTCGTTTCAACTCTGCATAAACTTCGGTAATGGTGTCATTCACATAAGCTTGATCGGTTTCTGTAGCAATCACCAAGTAGCCGGCTTCATTTAAACTGAAAATTGACGAGCCAATTCCATAAGTGTAGCCTTTCTCCTCACGAATGTTAGCCATCAGTCGGGAACTAAAATAGCCGCCCAGGATAGTGTTCAACACCTGCAACCCATGAAAGTCCGGATGGTCTTTCTTCACCAACAGGCAGCCAATTCGAATGGCAGATTGAATGGCATCTTTCTTTTTGACATGATTTATTTTTTTGTCGGAAGAGTGGATGGAGAACTCAGGTAGCACCATTTTTTCTCCCTGCCAATCATCGCCACCAAAGTGCTGATTTAGCATTTCGGCCAACTGCTGATCGGTGTTTCCAGTCGCCAGAATCCGGCAATTACCCGATCGGTAGAACTTGGAGTAGAAGCCATATAAATCATCTCTGGAAATGGCATGGAAATCTTCTTTTCTGACTTTCTGCGAATAAGGATGTTGATTTCCGAAGAGCACCTCTGAAAACTTTTTCTGGCACAGTACTTTCACTTTCTTATTTTCCAGCATGAAACGCTGCTTGCGTCGGTTGATAAGGGTTTCAAACTCGTGTTCTTCAAAGGAGGAATGCTTGATCAAATCTTCGACAACCGGAAGAAGATGCGGCAAGTGTTTATTCAAGCTGATCAGACTTACGGTTCCAAAATGATGATCAACCACGAACTGGATATAAGCCCCACGGAAATCCATGATTTCGGCGATCTGAGCACCCGAATGGCGTTTGCTCCCTTCCTGCATCATCGCATTAGCCATTGCCGACTGCAAGGGCTTGCTTTCATGCCAAAGCCCGGCATCAAAAATAAAATCGAGCCGGGTAACTTCCTGTGTTCCCGCATTCAGTATGTGAACCGGCAACCCATTGTTTAACTGAATGGCTTGCGGCACCATAATCACTGGTTTGGCGGCTTCGGTTATGGTAGGTTGTTTGGTGCGGTCAATCATTTTCGGGCTAAATAATTTAATTGTGAACAATTGGTTTCCTGAAAAAGCTGTTGAGCCTGCCGCATTAAATTCGCGCTACTCACCGAACGGTAGAGGTCCACTTGTTCGTTGATGCGTTCAGCACGGTCAATATTTTCAAAATTAGCCAGCTCCTGCGCAATGTTTAGGTAGCTCATTTGCGAATAGACCAGGTTGGCTTCCAGTTTATTTTTAATTTTCTCGAGTTCCACGGCTGACACCAATTCAGTCTGCATGATCTTCAGTTCCTTCCAAATAGCTGTTTTCGCTTGGTCAATACTCACGCCATCAGCCAATTTCCCGGAGACAATAAACAAGCCGGGGTCATGATCGCCTGAAAGGTAAGCGTCTAACTCCACAAACAGTTTCTGCTCTTTAATCAATCGTTGGTACATTCGCGAGCTGTTTCCGTTGGACAGCACATCCGAAATCAGGTCGCAAACATAGTATTCATATTGCCGGCGATCGGGCATATGGAAAGCCAGGTATAAAGCCGTGTCCGGCACATCGCGCTCCACAGTCTTCTCACGGAACTCCGCTTGAATGGGTTCTTTGGGAAGGTTCGCTTTGGAAACCTTCCGGTTGGGAATCGGTCCAAACCACTTTTTTGCCAGTTGGAGGCATTCCTCCGGGTCAACATGTCCGCTTAAAATCAGGGCGGCATTGTCTGGCGCGTAAAACCGGAAGAAGAAATCTTTCACCTCCTCCAAACTGGCATCAGCAATGTGGCTGATTTCCTTACCAATGGTTTGCCACTGATAGGGGTGAACCCGGAAGGCTAGTTCGCGCAACAGTGGCCACACATCGCCATAGGGCTGGTTGAGGTTGCGCTGCTTGAATTCTTCAATCACAACATTTTTCTGGATGTTCAGTTTTTCTTCCGAGAAGTCGAGTTCCATCATGCGGTCCGATTCCAGCCAAAAACCTGTTTCCAGGTTTTCCTTGGGAATGGTGAGGTAGTAATTTGTTAAATCGTTGGTAGTGTATGCATTGTTTTCGCCACCTGCATGTTGAAGTGCTTCGTCGTAGTCAGGAATATTTTTGGTTCCGCCAAACATGAGGTGCTCAAACAAGTGGGCAAAGCCAGTTCGGTTGGGATTCTCGTTTTTTGCCCCAACGTGGTAACAAACATCCAGTGCCACCATGGGCGTAGAATAGTCGGGATAGATGAGTATTTGAAGCCCGTTTTCGAGCTGGTAGCGTTGGAATTTGATCATAGATTAGAATGAAAAATTAGCACCTTCAACAAGCTCGTGGCGCACTTGTTCATACTCTGAAACAATGCGGTTCATCAATTCAGCAACGGAAGGAATATCTTCGAACTGGGCCGAAACCTGGCCAATTTCCAGTTCGCCTTCTTCCATATCACCTTCAAACATGCCCCGCTTGGCACGCCCTTTACTCAAGAGCATTTTTAGTTCTTCTGAATCAGCACCCCGCGATTCCGCTTCGTTTACCCGGTTAAAAAACTCATTCTTCACCAAGCGAACAGGAGCCAGTTTTTTCAAGGCCAGTTTGGTGCCTCCTTCGCCGAGCCCGGCAACCAGTTGCTTGAAGTTTTCGTGTGCCGACGACTCCTGAGTCAGGGCAAAGCGCGAGCCGATTTGAACACCGTCGGCTCCCAAGGCCATAGCTGCCAACATGGCCCGTCCGCTGCCGATTCCGCCAGCCGCCAATAGAGGAAGTGTTATCGCTTTCCGCACTGTCGGAATCAAGCTTATGGTCGTGGTTTCTTCCCGGCCATTGTGCCCGCCAGCTTCAAAGCCTTCGGCAACAATCGCATCAACGCCGGCTTCTTCGCATTTAGCGGCAAAAACAGCACTGGACACCACATGCGCCACCACGATTCCACGTTCCTTCAGCCAGCCAGTCCACTTTTTCGGACTTCCAGCTGATGTAAAAACAATAGGCACCTTTTCGGCTGCAATCACCTTCATTATTTCCTCAATCTGAGGATACAGCAAGGGTACATTTACCCCGAAAGGCTTATCCGTAGCTTTTTTCGTTTTCTGAATGTGTTCCAGTAAAATTTCGGGGTGCATCGATCCGGAACCTATGAGACCTAAACCTCCGTTGTTGCTAACGGCCGAGGCTAGTTTCCATCCACTGCACCAAACCATTCCACCTTGAATAATGGGATATTTAATGCTAAAAAGTTTTGTTATTCGGTTTTGCATTTTTTTTTTCTGAAAAAGCCTGTTCTATAAAAGCAGGATGATTAATGAGAATGCAAAGGTAGTACAAATGCAGATGATAAGAAATGATGTGGAGAATACCTTGGCCGGAGGAACTGGAAAATCCGGATCAATCAAAATTTTTTGTTTTTAAGTGTAAATCGCGTTGAGGAAAAGGAATTTCCACCTTGTGTTCACGGAATAGATGATCAATTTCAAAGCGCAAGTCACTTTTGATATTTTCAACCACAAAATCGTTGGCGGTCCAGAAATAGAGCTCGAAATCGAGTGACGATTCTCCAAAATCCTTGAAGCGCACGAATGCAGCCGGGGTCTTTACAATCATGGAATGATCCTTTGCAGCCTTGAGCAGGATGCGTTCGACCAACCGTACGTCGGAACCGTACGCAACTCCAACTCCCACATAGAAGCGGGTTACATCGGCATTGTGGCTCCAGTTAATGACATGTTGGCCTGTAAATCGGGAGTTTGGAACAATGATGACCACATTGTCGCGGGTCAGAATCTTGGATACACGAACTCCGATATCCAGTACCCGGCCAACTACGCCTTCCATCTCCACCACATCGTTGACTTTAACCGACCCATCAAATAAAATAATGATTCCAGAGAAGAAGTCATTAAAAATATGCTGCAATCCAAAGCCAACGCCAATCAGCAAGGCTGAAACACTGGCAACCAGCAAGGTCACTTTAAAGCCTAGTGAACCGATTACAATGATGATGCCGATCATCCAGATGACATACTTGACAATTTGCAGAAATGATTTGCCCCTGCCAATTTCAAGCTTTTTGTTTTCGATACGTTGATCGAACCAATATTCAACAGCGAATGACAGGCCGCTAATCACGTAGAGTATGATCAGAATGATCAGAACATTGTATATCCGAAACTGGAACTTTTCGTCCGCATACAGCTCGTATCCAAGAACGGAAGAGACTTGGATATTCAGCACTTTTAGAATAAGCAAGAAAAAGATTGTCCACACCAACAACCGGCCTCCCTGGTATAAAAAACGAGTAAAGCGTGATGAAAGATGCTTTTGGGTACTCAGCTTTCGTATGAGTCGATGGGTCATTTGCATCACGATAAAGCCGATCGTCAGCAACGCTGTAATCAAAATCAGGTCCAGTAGGCTAAACTCAAAACCACCGGATTGAAACAAAATGATATTTTTCAAACTAGTCAACATCGTCAATGTCAATAATAATATTTTCCAGGGCGTTGCTTAGATCAATGACTGAGATATTCTGCATGAGTTTGCCCAATTCTGCTATTGATATGTTTCCGGTTTCTTCGGAAACAACAATGGCAAAAGCATCCGTATTTTCGGTAATTCCAACTGCTGCACGGTGTCGTAATCCAAGCAGAGGGTTCAGATCCTCTTTATTGGTCAATGGCATGATACAGCGGGCAGCCGCTATTTTGTTCCGGTTAATAATCACCGCGCCGTCATGCAAAGGTGTATTTTTCGAAAAAATGGTTTCCAACAAAGCGTCCGAAATCCGCGCATTAATTTTCTCACCGGTGCGGACATATTCTTTCAGTTCCGAGTTTTGTGCAATTACAATCAAAGCACCTGTTTTGGTTTTGGCCATATTTTCGCACGCTCTCGAAATCATTTTCAGATGCTGTCCGGAAGCGGATTTTGCTTTTCCTGAAGTAAATAATTGTTCAATACTTAAAAAACGGTTGACCTGCGGATTACTTCCAATGAGCAACAAAAAACGACGGATTTCAGGTTGAAAAACAACAATCAGCGCTAAAATACCCACGCCGATAAACTGGCCCATGAAAGAACCCAGGAGTTCCATGTTGAGAGCCCGTACCAGCAACCAGAAAAGGTAAACCAGAAAAAGGCCAATGAAAATATTGAATGCTACGGTTCCTTTAATCAACAAGTAAAGCTGGTAAAGCAGAAAAGCAACCAGCAGAATGTCTAAAACATCCAGAAACCGTAAAGTGATAAATAAACTCATAAATTAGCTACTTCTTTCAGCTTGGTAAAAATCCGGACCGATTCAGCCGCTTCTTTAACATCGTGTACCCTCAAAATGTCAGCTCCCCCCAGTAACGCCATGGTATTAGCTGTAATGGTTCCCCCCAGGCTTTCATCGGCCGAAACGTTTAACAGCTTTTGAATCATGGATTTTCGACTGACACCGGCCAATACCGGAAGTTGAAAAACCTTAAACGCATCCAGCCTGTTCAGAAGGTCATAGTTGTGATCGACCGTTTTGCCAAAGCCGAAACCCGGATCCAGAATCACATCTTTTACTCCAGCTTTGGTGAGTTTGCGTACTTTCTCAGAAAAGTATTTTGAAATATCCTTAATGATATCTTCATACTGCGGGTCGTCCTGCATGGTTTGCGGCGTTCCCTGGATGTGCATCAAAATATAAGGCAAACCTAGTTTTCCAACCGTATCAAACATGTGCGTGTCAAAATCACCGCCCGAAATATCGTTCACAATGCAATCCCCGCATTCATCAACAACCCGCAAAGCCACCCACGAACGAAAGGTGTCAATTGAGATGGGGGCGTCGGGAAACCTTTTTCTGACCGCAGAAACTGCCGGTAACAAGCGGGTCAATTCTTCTTTGGTTGACATGATCCCGGCTCCAGGACGCGTTGACATGGCGCCAATATCAATGATGGCAGCTCCCTGCTCCAGCATCTCTTCGGCGTGTCGCACGATGGCATCTTCGGTAGCATATTTACCGCCATCGAAGAACGAGTCGGGGCTTACATTCAAAATTCCCATAACGATGGGATTACTTAGGTCGATGAGGTGACCATTCAGGTTGATCGAATGTTTTCGTTTGAAAAACTTGCTGGCAGAACTAGTGATCAACATACAACATAAGAGTTTGATGAGTTCGACAATGGTTCTTACAAAAGTAAGATAAAGCCAACAAAATACGCATTTAATTTCTATTTTTATGGCGCAATTTTAAAAGCTGAACATGGAAAAAACCATTCAACAATACAATCACGTCATAGAAATCTGCGAAGATATTTTTTTAAAGAAGATGAGCGACTACGGTGTGGCGTGGCGTATCTTGCGCCCCAGCTCAATGACTGACCAGATTTTTATTAAAGCCCAGCGGATTAGAAGTATCGAAATGAAAGGCACCATGAAAGTGGATGAGGACAGCCGCTCGGAATACATTGGCATTATCAATTACTGTATTATGGCGCTGATTCAGCTTGAAAAAGGCATTGCTGATGACGACGACCTGACGAAGGAGGAAACTCACAAGCTTTATTTAGACTATTTCAACCAGGCCAAAAGCCTGATGCAAAATAAGAATCACGACTATGACGAAGCCTGGCGACAGATGCGAATCAGCTCCATTACCGACCTAATTTTGATGAAAATCAAGCGCACGAAACAGATCGAAGATCATGCCGGGCAGACAATTATATCGGAAGGAATTGACGCAAATTACCTCGACATGATCAATTATGCTGTTTTTGCGTTAATAAAGCTTGAATTTAAAGCATAATACAATGAAAATTTTTTGGCACATCGCACGCATCTTACTTGGCTTGGTCTTCATTTTTTCTGGGTTTGTAAAGGGAATTGATCCCTGGGGAATGGCCTACAAGTTTACTGATTATTTCAATGCTTGGGGAATGGAATCGATGACTTCGCTGGCTTTTCCGCTCGGAGTTTTGTTATCGGCCGTTGAGTTTATTATCGGTGTGGCGTTGGTGCTGAATGTCTTCATCTCTCTTTTTTCGCTGTTGAGCCTCGTCACGATGGGGTTTTTTACCGTGCTTACGCTCATTGTTGCCATTCAAAACCCTGTTACTGACTGTGGATGCTTTGGCGATGCGCTGATTCTTACCAACTGGGAAACCTTTTCAAAGAATATTTTCTTTTTAGCTCTTGCTGTGGTCGTATTTGTGTACCGAAAGAAATTCAAGCCTGCGCATTTCCCTTTAATTGCGACAATTATGGCGGGAGCAACCGTGCTAGTTTTTGCCTATCTGGTTGATTATTCTTACAATCACTTGCCGATCATCGATTTTCGCCCTTACAAAACCGGGGTGAATATTCCTGAAGGAATGAAAGTACCCGACGATGCTCCGAAGGATGTTTACGAAAATACGTTCCATTACAAGAATAAAAATACCGGCGAGATCAAACAATTCAACCAGGAAAACTACCCATGGCAAGATACCCTGAATTGGGAGTTTGAGTCGATGGAAGATCCGGTGCTGGTTCAAAAAGGCTATGAAGCACCCATTCACAATTTCTTTATTGAAACGCCCGACGGCGAGGATATCAAAGATTTTTTCTTGTACGACGAAAATTACACCTTCTTCTACATTGCCCATAATCTCGAAAAATCAGATTTGTCCAATATGCCGGCAATCAATGAGCTGGCCCAATTTGCCGAAGAAAATGGGATGAACTTCATCGGGCTCACTTCGTCGATGTTTGATGAGATTGATGAATTTCGAGATGAAAATGACATCCGGTTCGAGCTGTTCAATGCCGATGAAATCACCCTCAAAACCATGATCCGCTCAAATCCGGGACTGATCCTCATCAAAAACGGGACAATTATGGAGAAATGGCACTACAACGACATTCCAACCATTGAGGAATTTGAAATGCAACTGGCGTATTTCAAGCAATTGGGGAAATAATTCGGAAAAAATCTTCCGCAGAAAGATAAGCAAAGGGCAAATAAAGAATCCTGAAGGAATTCGATAATTGCTGAAGGCAATCGAGCCTCCACAACATTTTGAAGTTATCAGGATCCCTCTGTCAAATCAAAAAAAAAATAATTGCAAATAAATCAGAAGCTTTCAGCATGCGGGAGGCCTCTGGTCAATCATTCGAGGTAACATGATTGCAGAGCAGGTAACATGCCTGTTCTTTTATGTTGATGTCCAGGGGATTTGTATCATGAATTTCTAAATTGGTATCATAGTTTCAAAGCTTTCGGCTGGTCGTGTTTTATTTTTGAATTAGAATTTTAAACCAATAATTCGAATGAAAACACAAAACGTATTCACAGTCGCAGTCATCATTGCTCTTGGAGGCTTTCTTTTTGGTTATGATATTGCCATGATGTCTGGGACAACATCGCAGCTGGAGCGAACCTTTAGTTTAGACAGTTTCTGGTTGGGGTTTACGGTTGCTGTGGCCATCCTCGGAACAATCGTTGGCACCTTAATCATCGGTAAGCCAGCCGAGAAGTTTGGACGACGTCGGTCTTTAATTTTACTATCGGGTCTGTTTGCTCTTTCCACTATCGGAAGCGCCACGGCGATGAATTGGGAGCTGTTGTTGTTCTTTCGCTTTTTAACGGGGATCTTGTTGGGATGCATTTCGGTAGTTACACCGATGTATATTGCCGAAATTTCACCTGCCAAACAGCGTGGGCAGCTGGTTTTACTCAACCAGTTTTTTGTGGTAACCGCTATTTTCTTGGCATTTGTGGTCAATTATTTTTTGGCACAAGCTTTTGCAGGTTCTTCCTGGCGCTGGATGATTGGCGTGGAGTCTATTCCGGCCAGTTTGTTTTTTCTTTTGCTTTTTCTGGTTCCAGAGTCTCCGCGTTGGCTGGTCAATCAAGATCGGGTGGATGAAGCCTTAGTGGTGTTTAAACGGATTCGGGCCGAACACCCCGAAAATGAAGTGGCCATTGTGAAAAAATCGGTTGAGCAGGAACTGAAGCAGGGGCATGGAAAATTGTTTGTCAGGGAAAACCGCTACCCGATAATATTTGCCATTATGATTGCTGCTTTTAACCAGCTGGCCGGCATTAATGCCATTATGATTTATGCGCCGCGCGTATTCGAAATGGCCGGATTTGGAACTGATGCCGCCTTGTTACAATCTATTTCCATCGGTGCCACCAACTTGTTATTTACCTTCGTCGCCCTGTTTTTGATCGACCGTTACGGACGCCGCACGTTGCTCATGATCGGTTCGGTTGGGATGGTCTTTTTCCTGGGCATGCTTTCCAAGGCTTTTTTCACCAATAATTTCTCCGAGCTTGGTGGTTATGGGGTGATGATTTACCTGATGGGGTTCATCGCTTTCTTCGCCTTTTCGCAAGGGGCTGTACTATGGGTCTTTATTTCTGAAATATTCCCCAATAAAGTGCGGTCGAAAGGACAAGCGCTGGGAACATTCACCCACTGGATAATGGCTGCGGCGTTGATCTGGGGATTTCCAATTTTCGCTGAAATGCCTGGAATTGGAGGCGGTCCTTCTTTCGCCTTTTTCGCCATCATGATGGTGCTCCACTTTTTCTTTGCCTGGAAAGTAATTCCTGAAACCAAAGGAAAATCGCTCGAAGAAATTCAATTGGAACTAACAAAACGCAGTCAATCTTCTAACTAAAATAACGATGAAAATTACGAACAAACAGATTCTGTGCATCGGCGAAGTGCTGTGGGACCGCTTGCCTTCGGGGGCAAAGCCCGGTGGCGCGCCTATGAATGTCGCCTTACATTTGCACGCGATCGGACAAGACGCTTCCATTGCCAGCCGCATTGGTAATGACCAGCCAGGCAGGGACCTGAAAACTTTTCTTGAGAACTCGGGATTAAGTACCGAATTCATCCAGACTGACGAGAACCTTCCAACCAGTGAGGTGCTTGTTCATCTGGATGAAAATAACAATGCCACCTACGAGATTTGCGAACCGGTTGCCTGGGATAATTTGCAGCTGACCGAATCGCTGGCTGAAAAAGCGAAAAAATCAGGCGTTCTTATTTACGGGTCGCTTGCATCCCGGAATCAGCAGAGCCGCCAAACACTACTGAAATTACTCGAAGTAGATGCTTTAAAACTGATCGATGTCAATCTTCGGAAGCCATATGAAAGAAGAGAATTGGTTGAACCATTGCTCCGAAAATCGGACGTCATTAAACTGAATGATGACGAATTGTCGGTTTTTGCGGCTTGGCATGCGAAACAAGATCTTGATGAACAACAGCTGATTGAATGGGTGGCCGATCACTATGATGCTAAACTGGTATGTGTAACCAAAGGTGAAAACGGCGCCCGTCTGTTTTGCGAAGGCCGTTTCTACAATCATGCCGGCTTTAAAATCAACGCTGTTGATACGGTTGGAGCCGGAGATGCTTTTCTTGCCGGTTTGCTCGCTGCGCTATTCGACCACAAGACTTACGACGAAGCCTTGGCTTTTGCCTGTGCAACCGGAGCTTTTGTTGCCTCAAAAGCGGGGGCTACTCCTGAATACAACATGCAGGAGATTGAACGAATTTTATTTTCTAACTAAACTAGTCTAATTATGAACAAAACAATTGATTTGAAAAAAATGGCCAGAGGATTTTTAGTCATCCTTTGGTGTGTCCTTTCGATTGGTGCTTTTGCACAGCAAGTAACTATAACCGGGGTGGTTTCGGAGGAGTCTGGAGCTTCGTTGCCGGGGGTTACTATTATTGAGAAAGGTACAACGAATGGAACGATTACTGATTTTGATGGAGCATACTCCATATCGGTTTCTCCCAATGCAACGCTGCAATTTTCATTTGTGGGCATGCAGCCCAAGGAAGTCTTGGTGTCTGGGCAATCGGTTATCAATACTACTTTGCAAGAAGAGACCATCGGCATCGAAGAGGTGGTTGCCGTTGGTTATGGAATCCAGCGGAAAGCGGATTTGACCGGGGCGATCGAAGTCGTCAAGATGAAGTCGATTGAAAACCTGAGTATGTCATCTGGAAACACCATGCAGGCCTTGCAAGGCCAGGTGCCGGGCCTTTATATTGAAAAGACGGGATCGCCGAACGCATCTAACAGCAGGATATTGATACGAGGCGTGAATACCCTGGGTGATAATAATCCGCTTTACATTATTGATGGGGTGCCCACCAAACGGCCGGAAGTTTTTCAAAGTTTGGGAGGAGCCATTGAGTCAATACAAGTGTTGAAAGACGCTTCCGCGTCTTCAATCTATGGTGCAAGGGCCTCCAACGGTGTCGTCATTGTTACCACCAAAGATGGATCAAAAAAAGGAGAGGGCTTAAGTATTCGGTTTAATTCGAATATCTCGATCCAATCTGAGAAATCGCAACGCTTTGACATGATGAATTCCCTGGATCGGGGACGCGTTCTTTGGCGTGCTTCTGTTAATGACCGTGTTAGTCCTGATTCTGGCTACGGCGAAATTTATGATTTTGATTGGAACGGTGATTTTGACAACCCAGTGCTGAATAGTATCAGCGTTCAGCCGTACGTTGGCGGCGACCAGAATGTTCCGGTAGGAGATACCGATTGGCAGGACGAAGCTTATAAAACCGGCTATGTCACCAACAATGAATTGACGATTTCGGGTGGAGACGACAAATCGTCGGTTTTAATGAACCTGGGCTACATCAATAATTCGGGAATGCTAAAGTACACCGATTACGATCGAATTACAGCGCGTGTCAATGGGTATACCAGTTTCTTCGACAAAAAATTGAAGATTGGGATGAATACACAATTTGTTTCTTCAAACGAAACTTTACAGACCATTGACTTGGGGAGTGCTCCAACTCCCGGACTGGCTATTAATTTGGCTCCTACAATTCCGGTGTTTACGAGCGATGGCGACTATGCAGGTCCATTGGGGTCTGGTTATTCCGATCGGAATAACCCCGTTCACATGCAATACATCAATCGTTGGGACAATGCCAATAAGACTTTTTTCTTTGGAAATGTCTATGCCGAAATCCAACCGGTTAAAAATTTAACTTTCAGAACGACAGTAGGAGTTGACTATTCAACTTTCGAAGACAAGGACTATGAACTGAGCTTTACCGAAGGGTTTATTGCCCGTTCAGTGAATAGTCTCATTATTACCACCAATAAATTTACCAGTGTCACCTGGTCCAATACGCTAAACTATAATCTTGATCTGGGCGAAAGCCGGTTCGATTTCTTGTTGGGAGTGGAAGCAGTGGCCGATGATTACAGTGATTTAATCGGACGAAAAGATGGGTTTGCTACCCAGACCAAAGAGTTTATGGTCTTAAGTGCTGGTACTTCTGGTGGAAATAGTTTTGGATCAGGCACATCAAGCCGGTTACTTTCGCAGTTCGGAAAAATTAACTATAATCTTTCTGACAAGTACCTGGCGTCTGTTACCATCAGGCGAGATGGTTCATCGCGGTTTGGTGCCGACAACCGTTATGGTGTTTTTCCTGCCGCAACTTTTGGCTGGCGGATATCCGAGGAAGCATTCATGGATCGGTACAGGAATTTGTCGAACTTAAAACTTCGTTTGGGAGCCGGTCGCGTAGGAAACCAGGATATTGGTGACTTTGCCAGCTTGGGATTATTTCAACCACGTTATGGAACAGCTGCCATTCAGGTGAGCGATGTGGGCCATGTCGAGTTTTTTGATCAGTATTGGAATGTGGGTACAGCCTATGATTTGGGTGGTATTAACACCGGGAACCTGCCTTCTGGTTTTGCAGCCGTACAGGGAGCAAACCCAGCATTGAAATGGGAAACAACCGATGAATTCAATGCGGGAATTGATTTCGGATTTTACAACAGTAAACTGATCGCCGCGTTTGATTACTTTTCACGTAAAACCAGCGACATTCTGATTATTCCCCCCGTGGCATCAGCCGTGGGTGAAGGACAGCAGAAATTTCTGAACGGGGCCACGAAGGAAAATAAAGGGTGGGAATTCGCAATCAGTTATTTTTCGGAACGGAGAAATGATTTTTCCTATGAAATTACCGCTCAAGCGAGCCATTTTGCTGATCAAATTACCGAACTTCCGGAAGAAGTACGAACGGCTTATCCGGGTAACGTTGAGCAATCGATTCTGGGGCATTCCGAACTTTCCATTTTTGGATATGAAACCGATGGGCTTTTCCAAAGCCAGGCTGAGGTTGATGCACACGCGGAGCAAATTGGAGCAGCGCCGGGAAGGATCCGCTATAAAGATTTGAACGGCGATGAGGTGATCAATGATCTGGATCAAAAATTCTTGGGTACGCTGTTGCCAGATCTGGAATACAGCTTGAGAGTCAGCCTCAACTACAAGGATTTTGATTTTTCTGTGTTCGGGTCAGGTATCATGAATAAAACAAGCTTCGACCTTTACTCGCAGGCCAATCAATTGGTTAGGGGTAGAGATAATGGAGGCCCTGGGTTGCTAAATGCCTGGACTCCAGAGAATCCCAATACAAGTATTCCTGCGCTGACCTTGAGTGACAGGAATGGCGAATTGGTGAAGACTTCAGATTTTTTCTTTGTCGATGCTTCCTACTTCAAACTAAGAAATGTCCAACTGGGCTATAATCTGCCAAAGACAATTACGGAAAGTATAGGTTTGGAACAAGTGCGGGTCTATACCATGGTCGACAACTTGTTTGTTATCAAAAGCAAAAAGTTTGAAGGCCCTGATCCTGAACGAACCAATACCGATGATATTCCGATTCCAAAAACGATCTCATTTGGTGTGAATGTTTCCTTATAATAAGAAAAAAAACGAATGATTATGAAATACAATAATAGCTATTCAATAGTTGTCCTGCTGGCATTTCTTTTTGCCTCATGCAGTGATTATCTCGAAACCGAACCTCAGGGGGCAGTCTCTGCCGGGTCGCCAACTGTAGAGGGGGCTGAAGGTCTGGTGGTGGCAGCCTATGCCGCGATTGGCAATGACGATATGATTGGAATGATGTCGAACATGTGGGCCTACGGCAGCGTCCGCTCAGATGATGCCTACAAAGGGGGTGGCGGAACCGGTGACGTGGCAGATATCAACTTCTATGAACAGTACAACCTGACCCGGCCTGACCAGGGATGGTTGCACCCGTATACCTGGGAGAATTTCTACCGGGCTATTTCCAGGGCTAATTCGGCTTTGCGAACACTCAATGAGCTGACAGATGAGGAATACCCAAACAGAACGAGCCGCATTGCAGAGGCTCGGTTTTTAAGGGGGCACTCTTATTTTGTTCTCAAAACCTTGTTTAAGTACATTCCATTCATTGATGAAACGATGTCGAACGAGGAAATATTGGAAGTAACAAACCGCGTCTATTCCAACGATGAGTTGTGGAGCAAAATTGCCGAGGATTTTGAGTTTGCGATGGATAATTTGCCTGAAACCCAACCCGAAGTAGGACGAGCCAATAAGTATGCTGCCATAGCCTACCTGGCTAAGCTACGGTTGTACCAAGCTTATGAACAGGACGAAGACAACCAGGTGACAACGATTAATCAGTCGCGTTTACAAGAGGTGGTTGATTTAAGCGAAATGGTAATCGCCTCGAACAAGTATGACTTACAACCTGACTTTGCTGAAAATTTCCTCGACGGCTATGACAATGGGGTAGAATCTATTTTTGCCGTTCAGTTTTCGATTGCCGATGGAACATTCTACGGGCGGCTTAGCTTTGCAACCGGACTGAACTATCCCCATGGTGCGCCTCAATACGGCTGTTGCGGTTTTCATGCGCCCAGCCAAAACATGGTCAATGCCTTTGCTACCAGCGCGAATGGGCTGCCTAAATTCGACAGTTTTAATGATGTCGAGCTAAGTGCAGCCGACATTACTCCCGATGGTGTCACCGTTGATCCCCGAATTGATCATACCGTTGGAATGGATGGACATCCCTACAAGTATCGCAATGATGACGCCTATATTTTCAGTAACAGCTGGGTAAGAGACCCAGGTGTGTATGGATTTTTCCATACCATGAAAGAGCAGCAAGCGGCCGATTGTTCCTGCTACAAAAAAGAAGGTCCGTTCATTGGAACATCAGTTAACACGGACATTATTCGCTATGCTGACGTCTTGTTGTGGCAAGCCGAGGCCTATATTGAGTTGGGCCAGCACGACCTGGCAATGCCGTTAATCAACCAGGTGAGGGCCCGTGCTGCCCAAAGTACAGGAAGGTTAACCTTTGCTGACGGCACTCCTCCATCCAATTATATGGTGGATGAATATGACGGCGTAAACCTTAGCTGGACTCAAGAAAATGCGCGCGAAGCGTTGCGTTGGGAACGTCGGCTAGAGTTTGCCTGCGAAGGGCCTCGTTTCTTTGATCTGGTTCGCTGGGGCATTGCCGAAGAAACCTTGAACGCCTACCTGACCAAAGAAAAAACCCGGAGGGACTTCTTAAATGAAGCTGTGTTCACGGCTGGAAGAGATGAATACTATCCGATTCCTCAAAGGGAAATTGATTTTACGAAAGGCTTGTATACACAGAATGCGGGCTACTAAAAACTAAATGGTGTAAATTGCGGGATGATCTCCAGCGGTCACCCCGCATTTCCATCGCTGGCGCAGTATGCCTTGTTCCTTGTTTGCTAACTTACAATTCGATTCGATGGACTCAAAAATAATTTTGACAATCGTATTATTTCTGTCTTTAGCCGGATGTAACCGGAATGCCGGCATCAATGAAAAGGAGGTTTCCGGCATCCACTTTGGTCTGGACCAGATGAAGCTGGGTGACCCGGTCGGATTGCTGTTTTACGATGAAGAATACCATCTTTTCTACCAATGCGAAGATGCGGAAGAACGGGCTTCCTGGGGGCACGCCAAAAGCAAGGATCTGATCCGTTGGGAAACGATGAATCTCGCGCTTGAGTCGGATCCCGGAGAGAAAGTGGGTTCCGGAAGTATTGTGATTGATTGGAACCACACATCAGGCCTGGGTGAGGAAAAACCTCCGTTTGTTGGCACCTATGTTATCAAGGGAATTGACGCTTCGGATAACGACGGAACTCAAACGCTGGGGGTTGCCGTCAGTCAGGACCAAGGTAATTCCTGGACGAAACTCCCTGAGAAGAAAATAGAATTGGCAAACAGCTATGAACCAATAAGGGATACCAAAATTGTTTGGCACGAAGAAACACAACGGTGGATTATGTTGGTGCTGACCGGCTATGAGGTCCGGTTTTATGCTTCAGATGATTTGTTGAACTGGGAGTATACTAGTGTTATTGGCGAAGACATCTTGTTGAAAACAGGCCAGTGGACGAACCTGGATTTCTTCCCAATAGACAGCCAATGGGCCCTTTTTATTAGTGGTGATTCCGGATCTCCAAACGAAGGAAGTGGAATTCAGTATTTTATTGGCGAATTTGATGGCTATACCTATCAATCATTGGATGATAAGCAGAAATGGCTCGATAATGGAAGTGATGTTTACGCTGGTGTTACCCATAGCGATTTGCAGCTTAATCAGGCTCCGGTGCTGATCGGACGGATCTTTAACCAGAAGTATGGATCTCCATCCAATGAAATCAATCTTGGCAATACCTTTTCATTTCCAAGAAAATTATTTCTGAAAGAAAAATACGGACAGCATTATATCTCCTCTAAACCAATAGAAATCGGAGATGAGATTCGGATTTCAGGCCAAGTGGTCAATGACCAGGAAGTGGCTGGTGAACTAGAGTTGAAAATGCCGGAACTTCCATTTGAGATCGATTTGTCTATTGATGTCAATAACCGCTTGTATCTCGACATGGCAGAAGCATTTGGGATTCGTTTTTCCTCCGAAAACGGGGATCAACTGCTGATTGGCTACCATGCCTTGCGGCGTTATTTCTTTATTTCGAATGTTCGGAAAACAGAAGAAGACCCGAAAGCAATGGACCATTTTGAATACATGCCGTATATGATCGACCAGCCGGTGATGGAGGTCAAAATAATTGTCGATCATTCTTCCGTGGAGCTGTTTGCCGTTGATGGGGATGTCTCATTAACCCGAAAATTGCTTCAGCCCAATGAATGGAATAAGCTGGTTGTATTCACGGAGAACGGGCGAATCAAGCTAAATGAAGCAAGACTGGCCGGACTTCAATCAATGAATGAGAAAAACGATTAAAAAACTAGACACATGAATAAAATAACAGGTTTAATCGCCATGCTGATGATAATCGCCGTGGCATGTACGGGAACAAAAGAAAAGGAAGCAGATGCGCAAACAGAGGCAGAAGGTTACTACCAGGAGCCCTATCGTCCGCAATTTCATTTCTCGCCTGAATTTGGGTGGATGAACGATCCGAACGGAATGGTTTATTACGAAGGGGAGTACCATCTGTTTTATCAATATTACCCCGACAGCACCGTGTGGGGACCGATGCACTGGGGCCATGCCACCAGTACCGACCTGATTCACTGGGAGCATCTTCCCATTGCCCTGTATCCCGATAGTTTGGGGTATATCTTTTCGGGCAGTGCGGTGGTGGACTGGAACAACACCAGCGGGTTTGGTTCGGAAGAGAATCCGCCGCTGATTGCCATTTTTACTTACCACGACATGGAAGTGGAAAAGGCCGGTGGACTCGAAGATGAAACACAAGCAATTGCCTATAGCCTCGATAAGGGCAGAAGCTGGACCAAATACGAAGGCAACCCGGTAGTCGAAAACCCCGGAGTTGCTGATTTTCGCGATCCCAACGTGATTTGGCATGAGGAAACCCAAAAGTGGATCATGGTGCTTTCGGTGCAGGACCGGGTGCATCTTTACTCATCTGAAAATTTGAAGGACTGGCAATTTGAAAGCGAGTTTGGCCACGATGCCGGTTCGCATGGTGGCGTTTGGGAGTGTCCCGATTTATTTCCCCTGCCTGTTGAGGGAACGGATCAGACTAAATGGGTTTTGCTGTTAAACATCAACCCAGGTGGACCCAACGGAGGATCGGCCAACCAGTATTTTACCGGTGAATTTGATGGGCACACCTTTGTGGCCGATACCAAGGAAACCCGATGGGTGGATTATGGACGGGACAATTATGCCGGAGTCACCTGGTCGGATGTGCCAAAAGAAGATGGACGGCGGATTTTCATTGGATGGATGAGCAACTGGAATTATGCGCAGGTAGTGCCAACCGAAAAATGGCGCAGTGCGATGACCATTCCACGAAAATTGAGCCTGAAAGATGAAAAGGGAATGGCCCATCTAATTTCAGAACCAGTGTCGGAGTTGGCTGGATTGCGTGTTGTGGGTTCTGAAAAAAGCATCGAGGCCCAAACCTTCAGCGAAATGAAAAGCATCGATTTAGGCGATCTGGATCTATCGAAAAGCGAATTGCTGATCGAGTTTCAGGCTGGTGAAGCGGGATCATTCGGGATTAGCTTGGGTAACGATCAGGAGGAAGTCTTAACTATCGGCTATTCATCAGCAGACAAACAACTGTTTGTTGATCGTACAAAGGCTGGTAAAAGCGATTTTTCATCTGATTTTGCCAGCATTTCAACGGCACCTTATGAGGCAGGCGAACAAATCAAGTTTCATATTTATATTGATGTGGCTTCGGTGGAGGTTTTTGTCGACAACGGAAACCGGGTGCTGACCGAAATCTATTTTTCAACCACACCCACAAACAGCTTAAAGCTTTTTGCAAACGGTGGAGTTGTTGAGCTGACCAGCCTGACGGCGCACGAACTAAAACGGATCTGGTAGGATTCGGATTGAGGTAAATACGAAGACACCAAGTCACGAAGTTGGTTTTAACCATTTTCAATTGTGGCTTGGTGTCTTCGTGCTTTATTTTTTTTCGAGTCAGATTTTCAATATCCAATAACGAATATTCAATTATCAATTTCCAAGGAACCCAAATAGCTGGATGCTTATCTTCTCACACGCTCTCTATCTCACTCTCCCAAATTCCTCTTCGTGTTTTAAACCGTCTTCCTTTTACTGCTGTTGCCGGTATTCGGTTGGTGAAATTCGGAACTGGTTTTTAAAGCATTTGGCAAAATACGAGGGGCTTGAAAAACCCACTTCGTAAGCAATTTCGGAAACCGTTTTGCCACTGTTCCGCAGCAGTTCAAGCGAACGTTTCAGCTTAACAGATACGATAAACTCGCTGACCGACATATCCGTCAGCTTTTTAATTTTTCGATACAGATGTACCCGCGAAATGCCCAGCTTGTCGCTTAGTTCTTCCACCGTCAGATCGTTTTGGGTTTCATTGTCCGTGATCAGAGAGGAGAGCTTTTTGAGGAACTTTTGGTCGAGCCGGTTTAAGGGCGTGTCCTCCGATTTGAAGTCCAGCTTGTCTTTGTAGTGTTCGCGTATCTTTAGGCGAAGCTCCAGCAGTTTTTTGACCCGGATGAGCAAATGCTGGCTGTTGAACGGTTTCATGATATACGAATCAGCCCCTTCTTCCAATCCTTCCAACTTGTGTTCCAGCGAGGCTTTGGCCGTAAGCAGGATGATCGGGATGTGGCAGGTTTTTATATCCAGCTTTAGCTGCTTGGTCATTTCAAGTCCGTTCATCCGGGGCATCATCACATCGCTGATGATTAGATCGGGTTCGTCCTCGATGGCCATTTTCAAGCCCGATTCCCCGTCCTCCGCTTCAATAATTTGGTATTGATTGCCAAGACAGGTTCGAACGTATTCGCGTACATCCGCCACATCTTCCACCACCAGGATGATCGGCTTGTTTTGCTCCATTACCGGCTGCGCCCCGATTCCGGGTTGACCTCTTTGTTCACTAATCAGCAGCGTTTCTGTATCTTGGTTGGGTTCACGAACTATGTCATCCACCTGTTCTGGTTTCAGGTGTTCTTTACCCAAGGGTAGGGTAAGGGTAAAGGTTGTGCCTTGCCCTACCTGACTTTCGAGCCGGATTTGCCCCTGGTGCATTTCTACAAACTCTTTGGAAAGGCTTAATCCTAGCCCGGTACCTTTAAAATGATGTGATTTTTCGGCTTGAAAAAAGCGGTCGAAAATCCGTTCGGCATACTTCGGATCGATTCCTTCGCCCGAATCCCGGATTTCAATTTCAATTTCCTTTTCAAAAAGCTTATTGAGCACCGCTTTTGGCTTTTTTACCAGCAGCGAGATCTTGCCATTGCTGGGGGTGAACTTAAAGGCATTCGATAACAAATTAAAAAAGACTTTATCAAGTTTGTCGCGGTCAATCCAAATGGCTTGGCTTTCGATTTCAGAGTGAAATTGAAAATCAATGTGGTTTTTTTCGGCCAGGTAGGCAAACGACTCCTCTTTTTCCTTCAAAAAATCAATCAGATCTACTTCGTAGGCAATGAGTTTCATTTGTTTGTTTTCCAGCTTCCGGAAGTCCATCAGCTGATTGACCAGACGAAGCAGCCGCAACGAATTCCGGTGCATGAGCTTGAACTGTCGTTGTTGTTCTGGCGAAAAGTTCTCCGAGTGCATCAGGTTTTCAAGCGGGCCGGTGATCAAGGTAAGCGGGGTTCTGAATTCGTGCGAAATATTGGTAAAGAACCGGAGTTTGGTTTGGGTGGCTTCCTCGAGTTGCTCGGTCACTTCCATCAGTTTGTCGCGTTGTTGCTTGATGGCCAGATTTTGCTTTTCAATCTTCGCGTTTTTCGCTTCCAGTTTTAGGTTAGCCAGTTTTTTGTTTCTGAAAGCATTGAAGACCAGGAACACCAAAATGACGATCAGTGCCAGCAGCACAATGGTAAAGGTCAAAATAAGCCGTTGGGTTTGATATTTTGAAATTTGAATGTCCAGAATGGACCTTTGGGCTTCAATTTTTTGTTGAAGCAGTTCCACTTGGTCGGTTTGCAACTTCAAGACTTCGGCATTGGTCGAGTCAATAACAATGGTTTCCAAAATATTTTCGCGTTCGAATGGCTGATTATTTAAAATCCGACTGGCTATTTGGATGGCTTTTTCGCCTCCCGTGGGATAATAAAAGGTGGCGTCCAGTTTTCCGTCAATCACGGCCTGTAGTCCTCCCCGATCTCCGGGCAATCCGTCGATACCCAAAAAATAAGCCTGTTTGCCGGGTTGGTAGGTTTCTTTTACGTCGTAAGCTTCTTTGGCCATCACATCGTTATAGCCAAAAACCAAATCGAAATCAATGCCCTCGCGCATCACCTGTTCCATCACAGTTCGGGCTCCGTCCCAGTTCCATTGGCCCGATTTTGAATAGACGATTTCAATCCCGGGGTAGTTCGACAAAATTTCAGTAAAGCCCTTGCGGCGTTCAATCGCTGGCGAGGAACCGTCGAGCCCCCTGATTTCGACAATTTTGCCGCTTCCGTTGAGCAGCTTGGCGGCATATTTCCCGGCTTCCTGCCCAATCTTATAGTTGTTTCCCCCAATGTAGGCGGAATATTGGTCGGTGTTGACCTTCCGATCGATTACAATCACCGGAATGCCCATCTGGTAAACCTTCTCAACAATGGGCGTAATGGGTTCCGACTGGTTGGGCGAGATGATCAGCAAATCAATGCCGCTTTCCATGAATGCTTCAATTTGTTCAATTTGCCGGTCGCTGTCATCCTGCGCATCTTTAATGATCAGGTCAAGGTCGGGGAAAAATGCCAGCTCAATTTCCATTACCCGTTGCATAGTTTGGCGCCAGTAGTCGGAGGTGGTGCATTGAGAAAAGCCAACGGTGTATTTTTTACTGGCCAAGGCCTGGTGTTGGCAAAATGAGAGCAGCAGAACGAAAGCCAATAAGGTGGTCCAAAACCGGTGCATACGTTAGAAGTTTAGTTCGCTCAAAAATACGGAATATTCAACGAAGATTTGCTGTCATTGCCAACTGGATAAGAAAGAATGCGGTCTGTGACAATTGATTGTCCGGTGTCCTGCCCAAGCCATTTTGTTACTGTTTCACCAATCCCGTTAAGTCTCCTCCAGCCCTTTTAACCTTTCTGCAGTCCTTTTGCAGCAGCGACCTTCCTTGTTAACATTTTTGCCGTGCTAAGATTTGGTTTGGCCCTGTTGAACTGGGCGAGTTTTTTTTACAAAACTTTCAAAGCCCCCTGGAAAATAAAATAGGAGGGAATTAAACTCGTTTCCCTCCTATTCAGTCTATGGGATCGTTCAGGCGCTATTTGTATTCACCCCAATGTTTAATGGTAATTTCATCTGGTGTATGTTTACAGAATGAATAAATAAAAGCACTGGCCAGTCGTGCATTGGTAATCAGTGGCACGTTGTAGTCGATTGAATTTCGGCGAATTTTATACCCGTTACTCAACTCGCGCTTGGTGTAATTCTTGGGAATATTCACCACCAGGTCAATTTTTTTCTCCCGAAGATATTCGATGGTATTTGGATGCTGGTCTTCCTCATCGGGCCAGTGCAACATGGTTGATTTTACTTTATTTTCGCGAAGGAAGCGGTGAGTTCCCTCGGTTGCAAAAACATTATAGCCCTTTTCAACCAACATGCGGGCGCTGTTCAGCATTTCCAGCTTCGAACGGGCCGGCCCCGAAGAAATCAGGATGTTCTTTTTTGGGAAATTATAACCAACGGATAACATGGCTTTCAAAAGCGCTTCGTAAAAGTTTTCTCCGATACAACCTACTTCCCCTGTCGACGACATATCAACACCCAAAACCGGGTCGGCATTCAACAGGCGGGCAAAGGAGAACTGCGGTGCTTTCACGCCCACATAGTCCAGCTCAAACAGTGATTTGTCGGGCTTCAGGTAAGGAACTCCCAGCATGACTTGCGTGGCGATTTCAATCAGGTTGATTTTCATGACCTTCGAAACGAACGGGAAACTACGTGATGCCCGCAGGTTACATTCAATCACCTTGATGTCGTTGTCTTTAGCCAGAAACTGCATGTTGAAGGGGCCCGATATTTCAAGTGCTTTGGCTATTTCGCGCGAAATTCGCTTGATACGGCGGATGGTTTCCACGTATAATTTTTGTGGTGGAAATACAATGGTTGCATCACCCGAGTGAACTCCGGCGAACTCCACATGCTCCGAAATGGCATAAGCAACCACTTCGCCCTTATCGGCAACCGCGTCAATTTCAATTTCCTTGGCCAGCTCAATAAATTCGGAAACGACAACCGGGTGTTCTTTCGATACGTCGGCTGCCAGCTGCAAGAAATGCTCCAGCTGGTCTTCGTTCGACACCACATTCATAGCTGCACCCGAAAGGACATAAGAAGGGCGGATCAGCAGGGGATAACCTACTTCTTCAACAAATTTGTAAATGCCCTCGATGCTTGTTAGCTCGTTCCAGCGTGGCTGGTCAACACCCAGCTCATCGAGCAGCGAGCTGAATTTTTTGCGGTCTTCAGCGTTATCAATTTTTTGTGCTGAAGTACCCAGAATCGGTACATCCTGAGCGGCCAGTTTCATGGCCAAATTGTTCGGAATTTGCCCGCCAACCGACAGGATCACACCCTTGGGGTTTTCCAGGTCAATCACATCCATTACACGCTCAAACGTTAGCTCATCAAAGAACAGGCGGTCGCAGGTGTCGTAGTCGGTACTCACTGTTTCGGGATTGTAGTTGATCATGATGGAGCGGTAGCCTTCCTTGCGGATGGTGTTGATGGCATTGACCGAACACCAGTCGAACTCCACCGAACTACCAATGCGATAGGCGCCCGAACCAAGCACAATTACGGAGTTGTTATCCTTCGGAAAGTCAATGTCGTGCTCTGTGCCATTGTAGGTCATGTACAGGTAATTGGTCTGTGCCGGATATTCGCCGGCCAGTGTGTCAATCTGCTTCACAACCGGCTTAATGTTTCTTGCTTTTCGGTGCTCGCGAACTTCAATCAGCTTGGCGTTCATCTCTTTGTTCGATGCTTTAAGCACAAGTCGAGCGATCTGGAAATCGGAGAAACCTGCTTTTTTCGTTTCAAGCAACAGGTCGTCCTGAAGTTCGGGCAAGCTTTGTATCGGAAGCAGGCGTTCTTTTAGCTTGTGTATCTTGTATAATTTTTGAAGAAACCAACGGTCAATCTTGGTCTTCTCATAAATTTGATCAATCGAATAGCCCCGGTCGAAAGCCGATGCAATGGCAAAAATTCGGCGATCAGTGGGATTGGTCAATTCTTCGTCAATCTGTTCGATGGTGATTTCTTCGTTATTGGCAACAAATCCGTGCATTCCGATGCCAATCATCCGGATTCCTTTCTGGATGGCTTCTTCAAAGCTTCGGCCAATGGCCATAATTTCGCCAACGGATTTCATTGAACTCCCGAGGTTTTTCGAAACCCCGCTAAACTTAGTGAGGTCCCAGCGCGGGATTTTACAAACCACATAGTCGAGTGCGGGTTCAAAACAAGCGGTGGTGACTTTGGTTACCGAGTTGCTTAGTTCGTGCAGTCCATAGCCCAAGCCCAGTTTAGCAGCCACGAAAGCAAGTGGATAGCCGGTTGCTTTTGATGCCAGCGCTGAAGAACGCGAAAGGCGTGCATTCACTTCAATCACCCGGTAATCTTCGGAAAATGGGTCGAGCGCAAACTGCACGTTACATTCTCCAACAATCCCAATGTGGCGTATAATCCGAATGGAGACCGACCGCAGTTTGTGGTATTCCTTGTTTGATAAGGTTTGTGAGGGAGCAACAACAATGCTTTCGCCAGTATGGATTCCGAGGGGGTCGAAATTTTCCATATTACAAACGGTGATGCAGTTGTCGTATTGGTCGCGCACCACTTCATATTCTACTTCTTTCCAGCCTTTCAGCGACTCTTCAACCAAGATCTGGGGTGAGTAAGAGAAAGCACTGGATGCCAGTTGTTGAAGTTCTTCGTCATTTTTGCAGAATCCACTACCGAGGCCACCCAAGGTATAAGCTGCCCTGATAATGATGGGGAATCCCAGTTGCTTGGCAGCTGCTTTGGCTTCGGCCATGTTGACACATGCAATACTACGCGGCGTTAAAACTTTTATTTCACCTAACTTTCCGGCGAAAATCTGGCGGTCTTCCGTGTCAATAATAGACTGAACCGGCGTTCCTACCACCTGAATGTTGTATTTCTCCAGGATTCCTTGACGGAATAAATCAACCCCGCAGTTCAGGGCTGTTTGTCCGCCAAAGGCTAGCAGAATCCCATCGGGTTTTTCTTTTTTAATCACCTGTTCCACAAAGAAGGCGGTAATCGGCAAAAAGTAAATCTTATCGGCAATTTCCTGTGATGTTTGGATGGTGGCAATGTTCGGGTTGATCAGAACCGTTTCAACACCTTCTTCTTTTAAGGCTTTCAGCGCCTGTGATCCGGAATAGTCAAACTCCCCGGCTTCACCGATCTTCAATGCTCCTGAACCCAGAACGATCGCTTTCTTTATACTTTTATTTAATTGGTTACTCATTTCAAGCTGTGTTATAAAAATTAGGCTTTCTGCTTAAATTCAATAATATTTTGAATGAACTCATCAAACAAATACTCCGTGTCAACCGGGCCGCTGGAGGCTTCCGGGTGGAATTGGGTAGAGAAGAACGGTTTCGATTTGTGCCGAATCCCTTCATTGGTGTTGTCGTTTACATTAATAAACAAAGTTTCCCAATCGTCAGATAGTGATTCAGGTGAGACGGCATAACCATGGTTCTGCGAAGTGATGAAGCAACGGTCAGTTCCCGTCAGCAAAACTGGCTGGTTATGACTACGGTGCCCGAATTTTAGCTTGAAAGTATCAGCACCGGCAGCGCGAGCCAGTAGTTGGTTGCCCAGGCATATTCCCATGATGGGTTTTTCGGTTTTCATGACCTTTTTGATATTCTCTACTGTTTTTTCGCATCGTGCCGGATCGCCTGGGCCATTCGAAATAAAGACACCGTCGTATTCCTCGCCGGAGAAGTCATAATCCCATGGCACACGGATAACCGTGGCATTGCGTTCGAGCAAGCAACGGATGATGTTGTTTTTTACCCCACAGTCAATCAACACAACTTTGTGCTCGCCGTTGCCGTATGTTTCTTTTTTCTGAATACTGGCAATGGCCACCAGGTTTTCCTTGTTGGGATCGTAAAAATCAATCGGTTCATCCTCAAATTCGATTTTTCCCAGCATCGATCCTTTGACTCGCAGAACTTTGGTGAGTGCCCTTGTGTCAATGTCATATAAGCCCGGAACTTTCGATTCTTTTAACCAGTCACCCAAGCTTTTCTGGGCGTTCCAGTGACTGTATTCCGAAGAATAGTCCGAAATAATCAAGCCGCTGATGTGTACTTTGTGCGACTCGTAGTGCGCATGAATCCCTTCATCCAAAAGGTCGGTCGGAACACCGTAATTCCCGATCATCGGGTAGGTTGAAACCAAAATCTGACCAGTATATGAAGGATCTGTTAAACTTTCCGGATAACCGGTCATGGCCGTATAAAAAACCACTTCACCAGCGATGGAGTGATCATATCCGAACGATTTTCCTTCAAATCTGGTCCCATCCTCTAAAACCAAACTGACTTTCTTTGCCTGTGTCATTATAATAATCGCTTATAGATTAAAAAAAATGCGTCTGACTACTGAAAGTAGGGCAAACGCATCGTGCTTATTTCTTTTAAATAATGTCTTTTCTTCACCGTCATATTTGTAATACTTCGAAACGTTCATCTTGCAAAAATGTTCTTATCTGAACGATTCGGCTACAAAAATAGAAATAATTCCGGAATAAAAATTTGAATTCAGCAAAAAATGCATATTTTTGCATGAGTATTGCATATATATACAAAATGAAGAATCGCACGAAAAGACAGTTGGCCATTAAGCGGATCATTACTTCAAAGGAAGTTAGCAGCCAGGATGAGTTGCTTATACAATTGAAGGAAGATGGATTCGATTTGACCCAGGCCACTTTGTCGCGCGATTTAAAGATTTTGAAAGTCGCCAAGGTGCCACATTTCAACAAGGGATATGTTTATGTGATTCCAGAAGGGGTAAGTGTGGAACCGCAGCGGGAAAATACCCGGGTTAATTTTTTGGTTGACGGCTTTCGTGATTTGCAATTCTCCGGAAATTTGGCTGTGTTAAGAACACGACCGGGCTATGCCAGCAGCTTGGCGGCTGTGCTAGATAATGCCGATCCGTACGAGATTATTGGAAGTATAGCGGGGGATGACACCATTTTATTGGTGATGAGAGAGGGTGTAACTCCCAGTGATTTAATTAATAGTCTGATTTTGGTGATGCCAAAATTAGAAGACAAAATTGGATAGTTGAATTGACTCAATGAAAAACATTAAAGATATAAAAGTAACGGCGGCAAATGTTTCGCATTTGAATTATGTTACTGAGATAAATGATAGCATCGACCTGGCTTCGAAAGAGCGGGGAACGGGTATTGCTCGTCGGTCGGATGAATACATTACCAACAAAATTACTGAAGGTAAGGCGATCATTGCGTTGGAAGGTGAAACTTTTGCCGGTTTCTGTTACATCGAATCATGGGGGCACAATCGTTTTGTGGCCAACTCGGGTTTGATTGTCGTGCGTGATTATCGTGGAATTGGGCTGGCGCGGGAGATCAAACGCAAAGCGTTCGAATTGTCACGCACCAAATTTCCAAAAGCCAAAATTTTTGGTTTGACAACCGGGCTGGCTGTGATGAAAATCAACCATGAACTGGGTTATCGTCCGGTAACGTTTTCGGAGCTGACGGATGATGAAGACTTTTGGAAAGGATGTCAGAGTTGTGTGAATTACGATATATTGACGCGCACCGGCCGTTCGAAATGTTTGTGTACTGGCATGCTGTTTGATCCGGCCTGGGAAGAAAAGAAGGTGAAACAAGAGGAGAAACCAAAGCGTAATTCCTTGTTGGAAATGATTGGAAAATTGAAGCCTAAGTCCCATTCGAATGGCAAAGGTTCAGGGATTAATCTGTTTAAAAGAATAATACAACATATGAGTGATGGCACCGTTCGGCAATCATTGCAGGATTAATTTTCTTCAGATGATCCCAAAATTGTATTGAGTTGATTAATCAATTCATGAGCATTGCAGTTGCGGGAAATAATAAGGTTAGTAAAGTTGTAAGTTTTCAGTAGAAATGCTGAATTGGTGTCATCACTTTTATAAAAAAAATAGAACATGAAAGAAAAAGTAGTATTGGCATACAGTGGAGGTTTGGATACTTCATTTTGCGCAAAGTATTTGTCGGTCGAGAAAAATCTTGAAGTTTATACAGCAATTGCTAATACTGGTGGCTTTGGTGCCGAAGAGCTAAATGATATTGAAAGACGGGCTTATGAGCTGGGATCAGCCAAACATGTGACACTGGATGTAACGGACACCTATTACAATAAGTGTATTCGCTACATGGTGTATGGCAATGTTTTGCGCAATAATACTTATCCGATTTCCGTCAGCTCCGAACGGGTTTTTCAGGCCATTGCCATCATTGAGTATGCCAAGAAAATCGGCGCTAAATATGTGGCGCACGGCAGTACTGGTGCTGGAAACGACCAGGTTCGTTTCGACCTCACTTTTGAAGTGCTGGCACCCGATATTAAAATTTTAACGCCAACCCGAGATTTGCAATTGACCCGGCAGGCTGAAATCGACTACCTGAAGGATCATGGAGTTGAAGCGGATTGGTCAAAAATGGCGTATTCCATCAACAAGGGATTGTGGGGAACAAGTATCGGCGGTAAAGAAACGCTGACTTCGGAGAAAACCTTGCCGGAAGAAGCTTATCCTTCACAACTCAAGGAAAAAGGCGAGAAGGAAATTTCGCTTGATTTTGTTGAAGGTGAGCTGAAAGGTGTGGATGGAAAAAAATACTTTAACACAGTGGATGCCATTCGCGCTTTGGAAGCCCTGGCTGCTCCTTTTGCCATAGGCCGCGATATGCACATTGGCGATACGATTATCGGTATCAAAGGGCGCGTAGGCTTTGAAGCTGCTGCTCCCATGCTGATTATTAAAGCACACCAAATGCTTGAAAAGCACACCTTGACCAAATGGCAAATGTACTGGAAAGAACAATTGGCAAACTGGTATGGCATGTTTTTACACGAAGCCCTTTACCTGGATCCTGTAATGCGCGACATTGAGAAGTTTCTGGAAAGCACTCAGGAAACCGTGACCGGGAAAGTCATCATCAAACTGAAACCGTACCATTATGTGCTGGTCGGCATTGAGTCGGATTACGATTTGATGAAATCAGATTTTGGCGAGTACGGTGAAATGAACAAAGCATGGACAAGCGAAGATGTAAAAGGCTTCACCAAAATATTGGGAACGTCACTGAAAATTTACAATTCAGTCAATAAAAAATATTAATTCGGAGAATTTTTGATGATTCAAGTTGGAATAATAGGAGGAGCAGGATATACCGCTGGTGAATTGATTCGCATTTTGCTGAACCATCCCGACGCAGAAATTGCTTTTGTGCAGAGCAGTAGCAATGCCGGTAATTTGGTTGATGCTGTTCATCGCGATTTGATTGGAGAAACAAGCTTGACATTTGAGGCTGACCCGGATTTGACCAAGGCGAATGTTTTGTTTTTATGCATGGGCCACGGAAAATCAAAGGAGTTCATTGAAAAAACGGGTCTTCCTGATTCCGTAAAAATCATTGATTTGAGTCATGATTTTCGTTTGAAAGCCGAAGGAAATGACTTTGTTTATGGTCTGCCCGAAATAAACAGGGAAGTGATCCGAGCATCGAATCGCGTTGCCAATCCGGGCTGCTTTGCCACAGGAATTCAATTGGCAGTGCTGCCACTAGCTGCTGCTGGCTTACTGAAAAATGAATTGCATGTGAATGCCATTACCGGATCTACCGGGGCGGGGCAGGCTCCAAGTAAAACGTCGCACTTTAGCTGGCGAAACAGCAACGTGTCGGTTTACAAAGCGTTTCAGCACCAGCACTTGGGTGAGATCCGCCAAAGTTTTACTCAGCTTCAGAATTCATTTGACTTTGACATCAACTTTGTACCGGTGCGCGGAAATCATACCCGGGGTATTTTTGCTTCGGTATATACTGATTTTGAAGGAACTGCCGAAGACGCAGTTAAACTCTACGAAGATTATTATGCCACCCATCCGTTTGTTTTTGTTACCAGCGAAAACCCGGACGTGAAACAGGTGGTGAATACTAATAAAGCTGTTCTTTATTTGGAGAAGCACGGGAGCAAATTGTTGATTTTGAGCGTGACGGATAACTTGCTGAAAGGTGCTTCGGGACAAGCGGTACAAAACATGAACCTGATGTTTGGCCTGGATGAAAAATCTGGATTGAATTTAAAACCGGTGTCATTTTAAAAGGACTATGAAATTATTTGATGTATATCCATTGTTTGACATTACCCCGGTAACAGCCGAAGGGTGTTATGTATGGGATGATGCCGGAAATCGTTACCTAGATTTGTATGGTGGTCATGCGGTTATTTCCATTGGGCATAGCCATCCGGTGTATGTCAGTAAAATTAGTGAGCAGTTGCAGCAGATAGGCTTTTACAGCAATTCGGTGAAGATTCCGCAGCAACAAGAGTTGGCTGACAAACTGGGTCAACTGTCCGGGTTGGACGATTACCAGTTGTTTTTGTGTAACTCGGGTGCCGAAGCCAATGAAAATGCGCTGAAGCTGGCTTCGTTTGCCACCGGTCGAAAAAAGGTCATCAGCTTCAAAAGAGGCTTCCATGGGCGGACATCGGCTGTCGTTTCAGTAACTGACAACCCAAGGATTATAGCACCGCTTAACGAAACCGATAATGCGGTGATTTTACCGTTAAACGACATTAAAACCGTGGAAGCGCATCTCAAAGCTGAAGATGTTGCTGCGGTGATTATCGAAGGTATCCAGGGAATTGGGGGCATTCATGTGCCTGACCCAGATTTTCTGGAGCGTTTAAGCGTGCTGTGTAAAAGATATGGCTCCTTGCTCGTTTTGGATGAAATTCAATCTGGCTATGGGCGAAGCGGAAAGTTTTTCGCTTTTCAATACACCAATGTTCGGCCCGACATCATTGCGATGGCCAAGGGAATGGGCAATGGTTTCCCGATTGGCGGTGTTTTAATCAGCCCAGAACTAAAGCCTTGGCACGGCATGCTGGGAACGACTTTTGGCGGAAATTACCTGGCTTGTGCTGCGGGAATTGCGGTGCTGGACATTATGGAACAGGAAAACCTGGTCGTCAATGCTCAAAACGTAGGAGATTTCCTTCTCGAAGAACTCTCTGGGATCAGCGGTGTTAAAGAAATACGGGGTAAAGGTCTTATGATCGGAATTGAGTTTGAAGAAGAAGTAAAGCCCATTCGTCAGAAGTTGCTGTTTGAAGAGAAAATATTCACCGGAGTATCTGGTGCCCATATTATTCGTTTGCTACCTCCATTGTCGTTAACGGTGGAACAGGTATCTTATTTTATCGAGAAATTTGAAAAAGTTTTGAGTGAGTTACGTGTTCATTCAAACGAAATAGACTAAAAATGAAAGTCGGAAAAATTACCATTATAGGAGCAGGAAACATGGGCGGAGCCATTGTCAATGGCCTGTTGAAATCGGGTTACGTGGAGCCTGCATCCATTACAATTGCCGATCCCCGAAAAAATGTTTTAGAGGGATTTGAAGCTAAGGGAGTCAATACATTTCAGGATAATCTGGAAGCGGTAAAAACGGCCGATTTGGTTATTTTGGCAGTTAAACCGTACCACATCGAAAAAGTAATTGACCAGATAAAACCGGCATTAACTTTGGGCAAAATCATCGTTTCCATTGCAGCAGGCGTATCCTTGGGTGATTTGGCCAAACTGATTGGTAACGAATCCATCATTTTCCGGGTGATGCCCAATACAGCCATTTCCTTACAGGAATCGATGACCTGTATTTCCGGTAATGGTCAGTCTGACGCGCACTTGGAAACCGTACAATCGTTATTCGATCAGTTGGGCAAGACGGTTGTCATTACTGAAGAGTTGATGGCGGCAGCAACCGTTTTGGCATCGTGCGGAACCGCATTTGCCTTGCGCTATGTGCGCGCGGCGATGCAAGGAGGCGTTGAGATGGGCTTTGGGGCTGAAATGGCCCAGTTTATAACCGCTCAGACGGTGAAGGGAGCGGTGCAGCTGATTATGAATACTGGCCATCATCCAGAGCGGGAGATTGACAAAGTGACCACGCCGAGGGGAATCACCATTACGGGGATTAATGAGATGGAACACAAGGGGTTTAGCTCGTCGGTTATTCAAGGTCTTATTGCCTCTTTCAACAAAATTGAGCGTGGCTAGAAACAGGAAACATGAGTTTCAACTATAAAAAGATTACCATAAAAGTCGGTAGTAACGTTCTAACTAAGTCTGATGGGACATTGAATGTTGCCCGAATGGAGCATTTGGTTGACCAGATTGCCAGCTTGTATAAGCGGGGGGTTGAAGTGATTCTGGTATCGTCGGGAGCAGTTGCTGCCGGACGAAGCGAGGTGAAACTGACAAAAAAGCTGGACACGGTATCATCGCGTCAGTTGTGGTCAGCGATTGGTCAGGTCAAGATGATCAATCAATATGCCGGGTTTTTCAACAAACACGGTATTACCTGTGCCCAGGTGTTGACTACCAAAGATAATTTCGGTGAGCGCAATCATTACCTGAACATGAAGAATTGCTTCACCACTTTGCTCGAAAATGGCGTGGTGCCGATTGTGAATGAGAACGACACCATTTCGGTGAGCGAGCTGATGTTTACTGACAACGATGAGCTGTCAGGTCTGATTGCTTCCATGCAAAATTCGGATGCGCTGATCATCCTCAGTAATATTGACGGGATTTATGATGGCGACCCTAATTTGCCGGCGTCAAAAATTATTGAGGAGATTCAGCTTAAAGATCGCGACTGGATGGACAAGATTTTGCCACAAAAGTCGGGTTTTGGGCGGGGAGGCATGTTGACTAAAAGCTCCATCGCGCGAAAAGTAGCGAAGGAGGGTATCGCGGTTCATATTGCCAATGGGTTGCGCGATGAAGTGTTGACCGATATTTTGAGTAAAGAACGCGAAGTGAAGCACACTTACTTTAAAGCTGAAAAGCGAAAGTCGTCCAACGTGAAAAAGTGGATTGCTTACTCGCACAGTTTTGCTAAAGGTGAGTTGATCATTAACCAAGGAGCCCGGGAAGCGCTTTTTTCAACCAAGGCTACCAGTTTGTTGCCTATTGGTGTGATTGAGGTGAAAGGGCTGTTTAAGCGCGGGGACATTGTAAAAATTATTGATGAAAAAGGCCGGCTGGTGGGATGGGGGAAATCGCAATATTCGGCTGAAAAAGTAAAAGCTGAAGGTGAATCATCCAAACAAAAACCAGTGGTGCATTACGATTATTTATATTTAAGTGAAGATTAAAGATTGAAAAATAGTGACTCAGGATAATTATTTATACCCTTTTCTTTAACAACCCCCTTTTTGTTGACTTCAATAGTCACAATATTCTGAGTTTGTCCCCTTCCTCCCCCAGGGAAGGGGACTTTTAATAAATTAACAGGAAAAGTCATGGATGTAAAAAAGCAATTGGAATTGACATTGAAAGCCAGCAGGAGTCTAGCCTTGCTGAGTGAAGATAAGATCAACGAGATTTTGATTGATCTTGCCGATGCAGCTCTGGAGTACACCGAAGACGTATTGGTTGAAAACCAAAAGGATTTGAGTCGGATGGACCCGCAAGATCCCAAGTTTGATCGTTTGAAGCTGACTTCCGAACGGATTGAGGGAATTGCAGCGGATATCCGGAATGTCGCTTCTCTGCCATCACCTTTGGGACGGGTTTTGAGCGAAACCATCCGACCCAATGGGATGAAAATCAAAAAGATATCCGTGGCTTTTGGAGTGATTGGGATTATTTACGAAGCCCGTCCCAATGTCACGTTCGATGTGTTCTCTTTGTGCCTGAAATCGGGGAATGCATGTGTTTTGAAAGGCGGAAGCGATGCGATTGATTCAAACACGGCGATTGTTAAAGTCATTCATTCGGTATTGGAAAAGCACAGTGTTGACCACAATATTTTGACACTTTTGCCGGCCGATCGTGCTGCAACGGCTGAAATTCTGAATGCTCGCGGCTATGTTGATCTGCTTATCCCACGCGGATCACAGGGATTGATTGATTATGTGCGGGAAAATGCAAGCATTCCGGTAATTGAAACCGGAGCGGGAATTTGCCATACGTATTTTGATGAGTTTGGCGATGCCGACAAGGGGCAGGCGATTGTTGAAAACGCCAAAACCCGGCGGCCCAGTGTTTGTAATGCCTTGGACTGTCTGGTGCTCCACGAAAGCCGTTTGGCCGATTTACCGCAGCTCTGTGCGGATTTGGCAAAAAGTGAGGTGGTGATTTATGCGGATGAAAAAGCGTACGCTGCTCTTGATGGATATTACCCCTCAGCATTGTTGGAGAAAGCTACAGAAGAATCTTTTGGAACCGAATTTTTAGGCTATCGCATGTCGGTTAAAACAGTTCCTACTTTTGTCGACGCGTTGGATCACATTGCCGCTTATAGTTCAAAGCACAGCGAAGCAATCATTTCGGAAAGCGAGGAGCGGCTGGATTTGTTCCGGAAGATGGTGGATGCTTCATCGGTTTACTGCAATGTTTCAACGGCATTTACCGATGGCGCACAGTTTGGGTTGGGGGCCGAGATTGGGATCTCGACACAAAAACTACATGCCCGCGGACCGATGGCTTTGGAAGAACTTACCAGCTACAAATACCTGATTGACGGGGATGGGCAAGTGAGGCCCTAAATAGGCTGGCGTAAAGCAAATCATTCTGAATCTGTTTCAGAATCCACAAGCAGGAAGCGGTTACACAGAAAGATCCTGAAACAAGTTCAGGAAGACGGGGCTCATTTGTAGAACCCATTACTCGGAATTTGGAATTTAAAACTTGGAATTTATTCAAATTATGAAACATTTTGCATCAGTACACGACCTGGATAATTTAGATGAAGCCTTGAAATTGGCTTTGGCACTAAAGAAGGATCCGTATCAATTTCAGACCTTGGGAAAAAACAAAACTTTGTTGTTGGTTTTCTTCAACTCGAGCCTGCGAACGCGGCTAAGTACCCAGAAAGCAGGCATTAACCTGGGAATGAATGTGATTGTCTTCGATATTAATGAAGGCGGCTGGAAGCTCGAAACTGAGCTGGGTGTGGTGATGGATGGCGATAAGCCGGAACACATTCGCGAAGCAGTGCCGGTGATTGGCAAGTATTGCGACATCATTGGGGTGCGTTCCTTTGCCAAGTTCGAAAACCGCGAAGACGATTACCAGGAAAAAATTATTCAGCAGTTTATAGACTATGCCGGTGTACCAGTGGTGAGCATGGAAGCCGCCACCAGGCATCCCCTGCAGTCGTTTGCTGATCACCTGACTATTGAAGAGCACAAAACAAAGGCTCGACCAAAAGTTGTGATGACCTGGGCGCCACATCCACGCGCTTTGCCACAGGCTGTGCCCAATTCGTTTGTCGAGTGGATGCGCCAAACCGATTACGAGTTGGTCGTCACGCATCCGAAAGGTTACGAACTGGCCCCCGAATTTATGGGCGACCTGAAACCCGAATACGACCAGATGAAGGCGTTTGAAGAAGCTGATTTCATTTACGCAAAGAGCTGGGCATCATACAGCGATTATGGCCAGGTCCTGTCGAAAGATCGTAGCTGGACCGTATCTGACCGGCAAATGGCTGTTACCAATAATGCTAAATTCATGCATTGTCTGCCGGTGCGGCGAAACATGATTGTAAGTGATTCCGTCATCGACGGACCAAATTCCATCGTGGTACCTGAAGCTGAGAACCGCCTGTTCTCGGCACAAGCGGTGCTGAAGATGATGTTGGATCAGATCAAGTAACAATCCTTCTGTAGAGCGTCATTCTGAACTTGCTTCAGTATCTGTTGCTTGTTCGAAGAGATCCCGTAACAAGTTCAGGATGACAAAATCAAACGCGATACTATGAAAATGCAAAAACTCACCTTGGTAAAAGTTGGCGGAAAAGTCGTTGAGGAAAACGATTCACTTCAGCATGTATTGAACCGGTTTTCTCAATTGGAAGGACTAAAGGTATTGGTGCATGGGGGAGGGCGCTCGGCAACTGCTATGGCAGAACGGCTCGGGATTGAAACCAAAATACTGGATGGCCGCCGTATTACCGATCTGGCCATGCTCGAAGTGGTGACCATGGTGTATGGCGGCTTGGTCAACAAAAACATTGTGGCACAATTACAGGCCAGCGGTATCAACGCCATTGGCCTTACCGGTGCCGATCTGAACTACATGCAGGCGGTAAAACGCCCGGTAAAGGATATTGATTATGGTTTTGTGGGTGATGTGGTTGCGGTGCATGTCGATGAGCTGAAGCTTCTGGTTGAAAAGAATGTTGTGCCTGTGTTGGCTCCGCTAACCCACGATAAAAATGGTCAGCTTCTGAATACCAATGCTGATACCATTGCCGCAGAAGCCGCTATTGGGTTTAGCCGGTATTTTGAAGTGGAGCTAGTGTATTGTTTCGAAAAGCCCGGAGTGCTCCAAAATGCCGATGATGACAACTCGGTCATCCAGTCACTGAATCACTCCGGATTTAAGGCTTTGCAGGCATCGGGCGCCATTCACACGGGGATGATCCCCAAATTGGATAACAGCTTCAATGCTATCAGTAAAGGCGTGCGCCAGGTTCGGATTACGAATATCGACGGACTGCAAAATGGGGGAACGATTTTGGTCGGAAACTGAACCTGTTATTTGTTTAATTCATCACCTTCTGCACCAGGGCAATCAGAATATAGCTGACAATAAACAATGGCAGGGCGTAAAGTTGCAGGGTGGCAACCAGCACGACGCAGATGGCCACAAAGATGTAGCGGGTCTGGTTTCCTTGCCATTTCAGGCCTTTGAACTTCATCGAAAACATGGGCAATTCTGAAATCATCAAGGCTGAAAGCAACGCCACCGCTGTTAATAGGTTGAAGCGGTTCAGGATAATGTTACTAACGACCGGATTGGTACCCAATTCAAGAATTAATCCCAGCGAGGCGTAAAAGATCGCGTTGGCCGGAATGGGTAATCCCAAGAAACTTTCCGTTTGACGGGTATCGAGGTTAAATTTTGCCAGGCGAAATGCCCCGGCAATGGGAACCAGAAGCACCGAAAACAGAAAAACCCACTGCATGAAGGTGGCTTCGATCTCGAAAATGGGTTGGTTCTTGCCAAAAAGAGCCAGCTCGAGCATGGTAAAGAGCATGGCTGCCGGAGCCAGTCCAAATGATACCAAGTCGGCCAGTGAGTCCATTTGTTTGCCAATGTCAGAATAGCTTCGAAGTAAACGGGCTGCCAGTCCGTCGAGAAAATCGAACACAGAAGCAGCCAAAATAAACACTGCTGCCCATCCTAATTGGCCTTCAATACCAAAAAAAACGGCCAAACTACCTGCCGCCAGATTGAGGGAGGTGATGAAGTTTGGTACCCAGAAAAATAGTTCGCTGACTCGTCTCATTTAGCTTAGTTTTCCGATGATGGTTTGTGATCCGGTTACCTTTTCACCCAGTTCTATTTGGATATCGGTATCTAAAGGGAGGTATAAATCCACCCGGCTGCCGAAGCGGATGAAGCCCATTTCCATGTCTTGTGTAACTTGTTGGCCAATATGTAGAAAATTCAAAATTCGTCGCGCCATGGCGCCTGCCACCTGGTTGGCCATAATTTCGCGGCCATCTTTCAGTTGAATGGCCACACAGGTGCGTTCGTTTTCATCGGCCGACTTGTCTTTAAAAGCAGCGTAAAACCTTCCTTCTCGATGTTCGAGAAAGCTTATTTTTCCCGCAACCGGAACCCAGTTGATGTGCACATTCAGTGGCGACATAAAGATGGAAACCTTTTTGCAAACGGCATTCAAGTAGTCGGTCTCGGTGGCTTCTTCAATCAGGCAAATGGTGCCATCGGCGGGTGCAATAATATTTTTGTCACTGATGTTGACTTTTCGTTGGGGATAACGGAAAAACTGCAGGACCAGAATCAACAGGATGATTGAAACGACCGAAATAACCGACCCGATTACAGCGCAGGAAAGGAGCAACCAACCAACCAGGTTCAATAATACCACGATCAGGATCGTGTTTCGTATAATCGATTTTCCCGCAGGATGAAATTTTATCATGTCAAATAGCTATATAATAATCTTAATTTCAATGTTTTGTATCCAAGCTCCGGCTTCCGTAGCGGTAGTCGGCTGTAGGATTTTCGAGGGCAAAAGTACGGAAATTAATTGTAGTCGCGTAAAACGGACCGTTTTTACTAGCCGAATTTCTTGACTTGTATGAGCTGCCTGTTCCTGTGGACACGCTATATCGGTCAGTTTTTCAGATAAATAGCTTAGAGTAGAGGACGACCGATGGAATGGCAAAAAACAGGCTGTCAAAGCGATCGAGTATTCCTCCATGTCCGGGAAGGAAGTTACTGCTGTCTTTTAGATTGAATTGCCGCTTAAACAGCGATTCCGTCAAATCACCAAAAGTGGCCGATACAACGGTGATTAATGCAAGAATAATCCAATGATATAAGGCAATGGATGGCATAAAGAAGTGTGCAATGGCCCATGCGGCGACAACTGCTGACAGCGCTCCTCCGATGGCTCCTTCCCACGATTTTTTGGGTGAAATTCGCTCAAAGAGCCGATTCTTTCCAAAGGTCATTCCGAACAGGTAAGCACCTGAGTCGTAAGTCCAAATTAAGGCGAATAAAGCGAATAAAAGGGATGGATTATATTCGTGATCAGCTGTGAATACCATCAGGCTGATCATGCTAAGCGGTAAAGCGATGTAGATGAGCCCCAAAATTCCGGCTGCCATATTCTCAAAAGGGAACTTTTTCTTGCGATACAATTCAGTAATGAAGACCAGCAGAAAAATGGGAATCAAGCAGTAATAGCTTATTTGCGGCAGCACACCTGATCCAACCAGGAAAAAGGTGATAAAAAAGAGCACAGCAATTGCGCAAGCCAACCACTTGTTTGGCGAAATCTCAGCATTGTTAAAGAAGTTGAAAAATTCGCGTAGCCCTATAACCATGATGAACAGAAAAAGGACACCAAAGGTATATTTCCCGGTTAAAAGACTACCGATGATAACCCCTATGAAAGCTATTCCGGTAAGCGTTCTGACAAAAAGGTTTTTCAATTCTTGAGCTTTTTGAGGATTCTTTCAGCGTCATGCTGATCTTTTTTGTTTACGTAAAGCTCAATGAGACCAATCGAAGGGATGACCGAATCATGCTGATTCAGGGTGAAAGACTCGATTTTATTTTCATCCAGTAATTCTTTGGCAATTTGTACCTGGTAGTCTTGATCGGAGGAATAGACAATGACTAGATCTTTTTCCATGGTTTGGCTTTAAAATGGTTCGTCAGCCAAAAGTACAAATAATTTTTTTGGTCCGTGCATTCCCATCACCAATGTTTTTTCGATATCTGCCGTCCGGCTAGGCCCGGTAATAGTGGTAATCATAGTTGGAAGCTCTTCCGGATATTTCTCTTCCATCCCTGCAAGGGCATCATCCAGATAGTCGACAAGCTGGGCGTTATGAGCGATAACCACATGGATTTCAGGGAAAACATTAAGCCGCCGACCCGAAAGTGATGCAGAGCTAACCAAGATTGATCCGAGGTGAGCTACCAGAAATTCGCAGGTCGTGATGCCAACATCAATATGTTGTAAATCATCCATTGATGCTGTAAACGCCAGCTTCCCCTGCAGAACTTTTTGTAGCTGAGGATGCAGGCAGATCATGTTGCCTAGCTTTTCGGAGTCGGCTAACTTTTGCAGCTCAGTAATGGCCTCGTTTAAATTTTTCACCCGAATAACCTGGCCTCCAATTAACTCCAGGTTGGTTTTGAAACTTTCGGCAATTTCGCTGTCGAAAGGGAGATAAATTGCCGATTCAAAATCGGGAGAGGGCATTGTTTGCCCACCCCTTTTGCTTTGAGCTTCTGTTAATCGGTTGAGTATTTTTTCCCGGGATGAATTCATAGAAAACTGTCTTAGGCTGAAGTAGCTGGGTTCGCTTCTTCTGCAGGTTTGGGATCGATCACTGTTTGTTTTTCAGCAGTCAGTTCTTCCCGGATCCACGGACGCTTTCCGAAGATTTCTTCCAGGTCTTCACCGAAAATGACTTCTTTTTCGAGCAGTCGCTCGGCCAGTTTTTTGTGGCCTTCGCTGTTTTCCTTCAATACCTGAAGTGCCCGCTTGTATTGAGAGTCGATCAATTCTTTGGCTTCTGAATCAATCAATTCTGCCGTTTTTTCACTGTAGGGCTTGGTGAATCCATAATCATTTTGGCCAGTTGAATCGTAAAAACTGACATTTCCAACTTTTGGGCTCATCCCAAAGATACTGATCATGGCATAGGCCTGCTTGGTAATTTTCTCCAAGTCGTTTTGGGCTCCCGATGAAATGGTTTTAAAGATGATTTCTTCTGCTGCGCGGCCACCCAAAGCCGAGCACATTTCATCCAGCAGTTGTTCTTTAGTGGTCAACGAGCGTTCTTCGGGAAGGTACCAGGCTGCACCTAGCGCTTTTCCTCGCGGAACAATGGTCACTTTCACCAAAGGATGCGCATGTTCAAGTAGCCAGCTAATGGTGGCATGTCCAGCTTCGTGATAAGCAATACGCCGTTTTTCATCTTTCGAAATAATCTTGTTTTTCTTTTCCAGCCCACCGATAATCCGGTCCACAGCATCCAGAAAATCCTGCCGGCCCACTTCATCTTTTTCTTTACGGGCAGCAATCAGTGCAGCTTCGTTACAAACGTTGGCTATATCTGCACCCGAGAAACCAGGTGTTTGTTTGGCCAGAAAACTGCCATCAATGTCATTTGCAAGTTTAATCGGGCGCAGATGAACCTGAAAAATCTCACGACGTTCATTCAGGTCGGGCAGTTCCACATGAATCTGCCGGTCGAAACGTCCGGCGCGCATCAAGGCACGGTCGAGCATATCGGCACGGTTGGTTGCTGCCAGTATGATGACCCCGGAGTTGGTGTCGAAACCATCCATCTCTGTTAACAACTGGTTCAGCGTATTTTCACGTTCGTCGTTCGATCCCATGTTGGGGTTCCGGCCACGGGCACGTCCAATGGCATCAATTTCGTCTATGAAGACAATACAAGGGGCTTTCTCCTTGGCTTGCTTAAACAGGTCGCGTACACGTGATGCTCCAACTCCAACAAACATCTCCACAAAGTCGGAACCCGACATGGAGAAGAACGGAACATTGGCTTCACCTGCAACCGCTTTGGCCAACAGGGTTTTACCGGTTCCGGGAGGACCTACGAGCAGGGCGCCTTTCGGAATTTTACCTCCCAGTTTAGTGTACTTGGCGGGGCTTTTCAGGAAGGACACCACTTCTTCAACTTCCTGTTTGGCTTCAGCCAGACCTGCAACATCTTTAAAAGAGGTGCTTACCCGCGAGTCTTTGTCGAATACTTTGGCTTGCGATTTTCCAACATTGAAAATATTTCCGCCTCCGCCGCCTCCGCCTGCACCTTTGCTCATACGGCGGAAAATCCACCACCAAATAGCAATGATAATCAGAAACGGAAGCACCCAGCTGAGGATTTCACTGAAATAGTTATGTACGGTACTGTATTCAACAGGGACTTTATCCGACTCACTAAAATTAGCTTGTGCCTCTTGGAGGTTGTCTTCGAAGGTTTCGACCGAACCGATGGTGTATACGAAGTGCGGACCAAATTTAGAGGGAGCTCCAAAACCTGTATTTAGTTTGTCGGCATAATCATCATAACTGTCTTCTTTCAGATAGATTTGCGCTTCTTCACGATTGATAACGACGATTCGTTCAATATCGCGTTTGGCCAGCATTTCATTTTTTACTTCATTCCAGGTCGTCTTAACCGGGCCTCCGCCAAAGCTAAAATATTGGATTGCAAGGAATAGGACAATCACAATTCCATAAATCCAGTAAGGATTAAATTTTGGGGGTTTCCCTCCTGTCCCAAAATTTCCCAAGTTTGGCTTTTGTTTATTTTTGTTATTATTTTCTGCCATTTCGTCTAATTTTCTGTTTGTATTTTTTCGATGGCTGCATCAGCCCAAAGATTTTCTAAATCGTAAAATTTGCGGGATTCATGTTGAAAGACGTGTACCATGATATCAGCGTAATCAAGAAGCACCCAAATTGAGTTTTCGTATCCATCTTTATGCCAGGCTGTTTCGCCAACCATTTCTTCAACTGTCTTTTCAACCGAGTGAGCAATCGCATCAACCTGGGTGGTCGAATTACCGTGGCAAATAATGAAATAATTACATTCTGAATGATTAATTTTTGTTAAGTCTATTTTTACAATGTCCATTCCTTTTATCCTGTGAATCCCCTCCAGAATGGCATCAATCAGCTGGTCACTATTTTTTTCTGTTGGTGTTTTATGCATAGATTTATTTTAGAACTACAAAGATAAATTTTTTCGCTTATTTTGATGGTTTTTTGTTCTTATCGTTCAATTGTTTGTTCTAGCTGTTTCGGGTTTAACCACCGTTGAATTTTAAAGCAGTTTTTGCTTTTGCTCATACTTTAAATCTGATCTTGTTTTCACCCGCTAATAAGCTGAAAAAAGCATGCATACAATAACACGGTACGATCATTATTGTTTTTTATCGGCTAATATGTGCTGAATTAGTTAGGATAAATATAAACACTTGAAAATTAAAAAAGTAGTTTTATTGTCAGGTTTAAAATAATAATCAAATCATGTGTCAAAATATTGGTCATACTATCGTCAAAATTGAACGTACTGCAAGTACCAATAACTATGCCACCAGCCAAGTGCGTGAAAATGAAATAGAAGCTGGAACTGTCTTTTTGGCATACGATCAAACAGCAGGTCGTGGGCAGTTGGCTAACCGATGGGAGAGTGAGGCCGAAAAGAATCTCACTTTTTCTATTTTCCTGCAGCCTGTATTTCTCGATATCCGCAAGCAGTTTATGCTGTCGAAGGCGGTTTGTCTCGGGCTGGAGGGCTTTTTAAGTCAGTGTGTTGAAGGTGTGAAAATTAAGTGGCCCAACGATATTTATGTGGGCGACCGGAAAATCTGCGGAATTCTGATTGAGAATGCCATAATGAATGGGCGGATTAGCCAGTCGATTCTTGGTATTGGCTTGAATATCAATCAAACTCTGTTTTTCTCTGATGCCCCTAATCCGGTTTCCCTAAAAATGCTGACCGGTAATGATTACGCATTGGACGATCTGCTGACGGATTTGTTACGACAGATTGATCGCTACTATCAGGAGTTGGTTGCTGAGAACTTCGAACAGTTGGATCTCGAATTTCAGCAAAAGTTGTATCGCCTTGAAGAATGGCATCCGTTTCAGGATGAAAAACACCATTATACCGGGAAAATCGTTGGGGTGAATGAAATCGGGCAGCTAAAAATTGAAGAACGCGATGGCCCGGTTCACGCGTATCATTTTAAAGAGGTGGCTTATTTGTAAATGCAGGTTTAGCATTCATTTCTTATCTTTAAAATCCTAAACAAACGAAAATGATGAAAGCACTTGTCCTGGAAAGATACAATCGGTTTGAATTTAAAGAAGTTGAGAAGCCTGAAATTGAGCCCGATGAGGTTTTAGTGAAGGTTGAGGCTGTAGGCATTTGTGGCAGTGATGTGCATGGCATGGACGGAAGCACGGGCCGACGCCAGCCACCACTGATTATGGGGCACGAAGCATCGGGTGAAATTACAGCCATTGGAAGCGCTGTCCGTAATTGGAATCTTGGCGATCGTGTGACCTTTGATTCGACCATTTACCGACTCGACGACTGGTACACCCGCCATGGATGGTACAACTTAAGCGATAAGCGGGTGGTGCTTGGTGTTTCATGCGATGATTACCGGCGCCATGGCGCGTTTGCTGAGTATGTTGCTGTGCCGCAGCACATTTTGTACCGATTGCCTGAAAAAGTAAGCTTTACGCAAGCCGCGATGGTTGAGCCCGTGGCTGTAGCTTTGCATGCGCTGTCGCTTGGTAAACCTCAAGTAAATGACTCGGTGGTGGTGGTTGGTGCCGGAATGATTGGGTTATTCGTTATTCAACTTCTGAAAGTGGCCGGATGTGGCCAAATCATTGCCGTCGATTTGGATGAAGATAAATTGGTGCTGGCTGCCAAGCTGGGAGCGACGCACTGTTTCATCAGCCAAGTGCCCGGCCTGAATCAGGAAATTCTGGAACTGACCAATGGCCGCGGTGCGGATCAGGCCTACGAAGCGGTTGGAATATCCGAAACCGTTCAGCTGGCCATTGCCAATGTTCGTAAAGGGGGAACCGTGACCCTGTTGGGCAATCTGTCGCCGCAAATTGAATTCCCGCTTCAGTCGGTGGTTACCCGTCAAATCAAGGTCCAGGGAAGTTGCGCCATTTGTGGCGAATACCCAGCTGTGCTTGATTTGATCGCTGCCGGAAAGATTGATGTCGATACTTTGGTGAGCGCTGAAGCTGCCTTGTCCGAAGGCGCTGACTGGTTTAACCGGCTCTACAGCAAGGAAAAGGGTTTGGTTAAAATCATTCTGAAACCGTCACAAAAATGAAAAAAATACGAACAGCTATAGTTGGACCAGGCAAAGTGGCCCATTTGCATGCCCATGGGCTGGTTGAGTCTCCGAACTCGGAATTTGTTGCGGTATGCGGCCGAACACGTTTCAAAGCAGAAGCGTTTGCCAGCCAATACGGCGTGAAAGCCTACGATGATTTGGAGCAGATGATTATGCAGGAAAAAGTAGGGGCCTTGTTGGTTTGCACGCCGCATCCCTATCATCACGAGTCGGTGGTGAAGGCCGCCCGGCTAGGGGTTCATTGTCTGATTGAGAAGCCGATGGCCAGTACCCTGCAAGATTGCGATGCCATGTTGGAAGCCGCAAAGGAGAATAAGGTCATACTTGGGGTAATCAGTCAGCGCCGGTTTTACAAACCGGTTCAGCGGATGCGGAAGGCCATAGATGATGGCAAAATAGGACAACCATTCTTGGGTCATATCATCCTATTAGGATGGCGCGACGAAGCTTACTATAGCAGCGACCCCTGGCGAGGCCGGTGGGAAACGGAAGGTGGAGGGGTTTTGGTCAACCAGGCGCCGCATCAACTGGATCTTTTTCAGTGGCTGATGGGTGATGTTGAGCAGGTTTATGCCGTTACCCGCAACATGAACCATCCCTATATTGAGGTGGAAGATACGGCCGTGGCCGTGGTTCAGTTTAAACGCGGTGGGGTTGGAAATATCATTTTAAGCAATTCGCAGCAGCCGGGCATTTATGGCAAAATTCATATTCACGGACGAAGCGGTGCTTCGGTGGGGGCGCAAACCGAAGGCGGCGCCATGTTTATTGCCGGACAGTCGTCGGTACTGGAGCCGCCGGTCAACGATATCTGGACGGTGCCGGGCGAGGAGGCCTTCCTTAAACAATGGCGGAAAGAAGACAGCGAATTTTTTAATACCATTGATGCCGCAGTTTATTATATTGGCTTGCAGATTGACGATTTCCTAAAAGCTTTGTGCGAAGGTCGTCAGCCGCTGGTTACGGGTGAAGAAGGGCGCAAAACAGTGGAGCTTTTTACAGCGATTTATCGCTCCAACCGGGACAACGCACCGGTCCGGTTTCCGCTGAAACCTGAAACGGGAGGTGATATGGATGGTCGCTTAATCCGTTAAAGTCGGCTATAAAAACAACTTACGAACAAAACAAACCGAAAAAACATGAATGAAATCTTACTCCTTGTTGGAATAGCCTTTGCCATTCTCCTCTTATTGTTTTTGGTGTTGAAGCTGAAAATCCACGCTTTTATTTCTTTGTTGATTGTGAGTATTGTCGTTGGGATTGTTACTGGAATGGATTTTTCCGGAATCATCAAAAGCATGCAGGATGGCATGGGGAATACCCTGGGCTTTGTAGCTACGGTGGTTGGACTGGGCGCAATTTTCGGACAGATGCTCGAAGCATCGGGTGGAGCAGAGTCGATCGCTAAATATTTGTTGAAACATTTTGGAGAGAAGCGGGCTTCCTGGGCTTTGGTGTTAACGGGTTTTATTGTTGCCATCCCGGTTTTTCTGGATGTTGGTTTCATTATTCTGATTCCCATTATTTACGAGCTGACCAAACATTCCAAGCGCTCCATCCTCTACTATGCCATTCCTTTGCTGGCAGGACTGGCTGTGACGCATGCCTTTATACCACCAACTCCCGGACCGGTGGCTGTAGCCGAGATCCTGGATGTTCAGTTGGGATGGATTATCATCATGGGCTTTATTGTTGGGCTTCCGACAGCGATTATCGCCGGGCCAATCTTCGGTAAATACATCAGTAAGAAAATTCATATCGCAGCGCCCGATTATTTTGCAGAAAAAGAGCCCGGGCCTGAGCAGGAGGGACTCCCATCGTTCCGGACAATCATTTTAATTATTGCGTTGCCTTTACTGCTGATTGTTTTCAATTCAGTTGCGGAAGTTCTGTATGATAAAGGGATTCTACAAAACGAAGTCATTTATCAAACCATTGGTTTGTTGGGGCATCCCTTCACTGCGCTGATTATTTCCACCTTGCTGGCCATGTACGTGCTGGGAATCCGGAGGGGTTTCAACAAAGAGCAAATCATGAAACTGTCGAATAAGGCGCTCGGACCTGCCGGACTGATTATTTTGGTCACTGGTGCGGGTGGCGTGTTTAAGCAGATCTTGATTGATAGTGGCGTTGGCGGGATGTTGGCTGAACGACTCGCTGAGTCAGCCATGCCGCCCATTGTGCTGGCCTACCTGATCGCTGTTGTTGTGCGTGTAATTCAAGGTTCGGCGACTGTTTCAATGATTACAGCGGCTGGCATTATGGCTCCGCTGCTTACGATCTTCGACCTGACTCAAATTGATAAAGCACTGATTGTGCTGGCTATCGCTGCCGGATCAACCATTTTGTCTCATGTGAATGACAGTGGCTTCTGGCTGGTTGGAAAATACCTGGGTATGAATGAAAAGGAAACACTGCGATCGTGGACCGTCATGGAAACCATTATTTCTGTCGTTGGTTTTACCTTTGTTTTGTTACTCAGTTACGTGGTTTAATGGTGCCCGGATGCCATAAAAAGCGAAAGGGTTTGGTTCGGCAAAACCTTTCGCTTTTTATAGACCACCTGATCGTAACAAGCACTAAAAATCAATTTGGTAATCCAGTGTCAGGATGTTTGTTCGACGATCCTGGTTCGGATAAGCGTGCAACAGGTAACTAACAGAGATATCATGCACCTTGTCTATTTTATAAGCCACTTCGGCTATGTACCTGATCTTATTGATTTCCCTGTCCTGAAGCTGGTGGAAGAATTCAACCCCAATTGAAGGTTTGAATCTTGAATTTTGAATGTCATAATCTGATTTCAGGCGATAGCGCATTGTAGCATCGTTAAAACCTTCGTTGTCATCTAATTCGTCGTAATTGGAGTAGCGGGTGCGCAATTGCAGGCCAAGCCGTTTGACATCGTGCTTTCCGACAAGGTCGAAAGCTATTCTGTGAAAATATTCGGTGGATTTGTTGGTGCGCTCGTTTATCAGATAACGGTAATTTCCTGCGATATCAAGAAAATTGAATAGCTCATACTCCACTCCTGCCTGTATGAAATATTCGTCCACCTCAAATTGTTCAGCAAACCGGACTTGTGGCGCCACAAAGGCGCTTAGTCGATCAGTGATATCTTTTTTAATTTCAAATGAGGTCCAGATATTCCACTCTGTTTCCGCTTCCTCTTGTGCCAGGGCGCGGAATGGTCCGGCGATGATGATTCCAGTACATGCGATCGCAAAAATCAGTCTAAACAAGTTTTTTCGCAGCATGTTTATTTCTTTATTTGATAACGGGAATTTTCAATCGGATCAAAAAAGATGGTGATGTTTGCCACATCGCGCAGAAAATCAATTCGCCTGATTTCGTAGCGCTTAATTTCAATCCCGGTTCGCTGGCGCAGGTCGGCAATCAAATCTTCCTCTTTCATGCGGTGGATATTTTCAATTCGTTCGTACCTGATCTCCAATTCATACTCCTGACGCAGCATTAAAATTCGCTCAAGCAAATAAAGTCCGCCAACGAGGATGGCATTGGTTATCACCAGTTCCGAATAACTTACTTTTTTATTGGCTAGCGCATTTATGACTGAAATGCCAATCACCACAAACAGATAAGTCATTTCCTTGATTGGAATTGGGTCGGTTCGGTAGCGGATGATGCCGAAAATGGCAAAGAGTCCAAGGGCAAAGCCCAGCTCAAGTTTCACACTTTCGAGCAGGAAACAGAGCAGGAATACCGTTATTCCTACCGCAAAATAGCTAAAAAAGAAGTCTTTTCGTTTGCTGTTTCGGGCGTAGAGGTAACGAATGATGAGTGTGAGCACAAGTCCGTTGAATAAAAATCGAACCAATAGCTCAATAAAGTCTTCAACATTGATGAGTTTGATGTCGAGGAAGCGGATCGACTCAAGCCAGTCAACGATTGGCGATGCTAATAGTACGGATGATAACATAGTTAGTCTGTTAGTTTGTTAAGTAGTCTTATTTTAGCCTTAAAGGCATTGCTTTTCAAATCCTCTTCGCCCAAGGCTCGCCCAATGCAGTACTTGCTGAAACCAATCGGGCTAATTTTGCTTTCACTTAAATAGTGATTCAAGGCGGACGATTGACCATGGCGATCCTGTTTGATTTCAATAATTGCAAGGCTATCCAGCAGAGTTGTTTGGTGTTTGCTCTTGAACTGAAGGCCGATGTCAATGGTGCAACGTTCGGTTAACTTTTTGTCTGTTAGTGTAATGCGTCTAAACTGGTTCATGGACTTTGAGTGCAAATCGTCTGGATCAATGGGTGAATTCTGAAGCACGAATTCTTTTTCTCGCACATTCAAAATTGTTTGACCTTCGTCACTTTTGATCCGATGCTTAAACGTTTTTCGTTTGTTGTTTTTGAATTTGATTTCAAAAAAACTGGTATGAGTGTCCAGGTAGGTTCTTTTGCGAACTTTGTAGCGGTTGAGTTTTCCGTTGTGGTGACTTGTATAAAGGCTATCGTCTTTTGTGTCGAAATAATGAGTTTGGTAGCGGAGAATTCGTTCCTTGTTGATTTCCAGAACGTAATACTGCCGTTCGATAGCCAAAAAGATCTCGGCAAGTTGCTTTAGAGGGACAAGAAATTTTTGGTCCATGCGTTCCATCAGTTTGACTCGGTCTAAGCTATCAAGGTCGATCGCTCGAAAACGCGACACTAATTCCATATTCATTTGCTATCTACTTAAGATTGATCAGCGAGTCTTGTCAAGACAAGGCCGTACAAAATAAGCAGATATAAGCAGATAAAAAAACAGCTGCCGCATTTTTGGCAAAACGGATCCTGACAATGGTATTTTCGGTATCCCGTCGCTGCCCTCCAGATAAAGATGGATCAAAATTAGCTTTACTCAATTGAGTATGATTCTGCTTAGGGCGCTCAGCTTTTCTAAATTGGTGAAGCGAGCTTCAGTTTTAGTATTGGCCGGGTTGACAGGATCTTTCATAAAAGCCCGAATGAGGTTTGTTAACTCATTGATTTCTTCGTCAGAGAGCAGTAATTTGATGGAAGAATTCGTGAAGGGAACAAGGATTTGCCGGCGCGAATTGTTACTCAAAACTTCATTTTCGAAATGATTTGCGCGCACGGTATTTAGAAAATTTAGCAGTTCTTTTAGTTTCGTTTCTGAATGGAAGTCCATGGCAAGGTTGCCAAATTCGAGATGAATTTTCCGACACGAGCTGCATATAAATAATCGGCCGTTTTCACTAAGCTTTTTCATGTTGTCCATCTTTTTTTCATTTTCTACAAAGATGACACAAAAGTGAAAGTTGATCAATCCCAAGATGTTGGGGGTTCGTTAAATTAATTCTTCGGGGTTGATATCCTGAATGTCAAGCAGATTGTTCATGATGGCATAAACCGTTAAGCCAGATATGGATTTAATCCCCAGCTTTTCAGTGATGTTTTTTCGGTGTGAAATAACGGTGTGGATGCTGATGAATAGTTTGTCGGCTATTTCCTTGTTGGCCAGACCGAGCGAAATGAGTTTGATGACATCTTTTTCGCGGCTCGTCAATTCACCGTTGTCCTGCATCGCATTTTTATTCTTATTGCCCGACTGCCTGATTACCTGAATAAGTTTCTGAATCTGGAGAGGTGATGAATAGTGATTCAATTGATAATCGAAGATTTTTTCGAATTGTTCGTCCGACGTTTCTGCATAAAAACCTACCAGGTACACGTCATTATTCTTTTTCAGCAGGTCAATGGCTTTCAGATTCAAGTCGGCTTGAGCTTCCAGAATTAGAATCATGGTGCTGTTGGAAATCCCCAAGAATGAACTCAAATCCTTAGCCGAGTTGAGTTGGGTAATTTCCATTTTGAAGTACTCCTGCAAAATCAGCGACAATCCTTTTCGGATGATTTCGGAGCGATGCACAATGAAGACGTTTTCTTTCATTTTCTTAGTTTCTTTTCAAACTCAATGACTTTGGTAATTAAAATGTGGTCTTCAATTCGTGCGTGATCATTCAAATCGTTTTCAAACTGAAGCAGTGCCGTCAGAAATTCGTTCATCGCATTGTCTTCATAGTTTGGGCTTAAATGGCGGATAATCAGGTTTTCCAGGTCGCTTAGCTTAACTTCGACGTTGGTGTGTTCATTTTCAATGACTTCGATGAATGATCCTTCAGCACTCAGTGTTTTGTTTTCGTACAAGTTGATGATGTAGGGAAAAACCTTTTCGTCTTCAAGTTTCAGGTGAAGTAGCAACTCGGTTTTGTATTTTTGATAAAAGGTGTTGATCATTTTCAGGCTCGAGCAATTTTCCGGACAGCTTTCCATTACCTGGTTGAGCAGCCTTTCAATTTTCGGAAGCACATAGTTGATGTAATACTGGTGTGTGTTTTTCAGGTAATCAATCAGTAGCACAGGAGAAAAAGATAAAAACTCCGCTTCCGGAAAATAGCTTTCATCAGTGTAAGTGTTCACGATAGCCAGAAAGAAGCCGGTATCGATACTTTTCTCCTGGCAAACTTCGGCAATGGTTTTTTCCTTGAAACCCAGCCGAATGCCAAAGCGATTAATCACCGGCAACAGGTTGTAGTTTCTGGTAATCAGGGAGGACATTTTATCTTCTCTTCTGAATAATTCCATGGTATTGAATTTTACGTCTAATAAGTGTAAACAGCTTTCGGCTCGTTTAGATCAATTGGCATCAAAAATAAATTGAATTCAATCCCTCCGTCCTTCAGAGGCCTTATTCCTGCCGGTAGGGCAATCTGGTCAGCATATCAGCGAGTTGGTTGATTCCTTCCTCCAATTTGTTGCCCGCCATCATTTTGATCATCATGCCCATTTCAGCATGCAGGGTCAGTTTCATTTTTGTTTGGTTTGCGTTGACAGGCATTAATTGAATCCAAAACGTGAATTCGACCGGCAGGCTTCCCGAGCTCTGCAGTTTGATGGTTTTAAACGGCTCACGATCGATGATCCGAATTTCGGATTGTCCCATTCCACCTACACTGAAGCGGCAGGAATCCTGATCTGACTCAAAGTTGGTAATATTTATTTGAGGAACCTTCTGACTGACTTTCTGCAGCAAGCCATCGTTGATGTATTGCGAGAGGTGCTCAAAGTTCGAAAGATGGTTGAATACAATTTCCTCGTTGTGATCAATGAATTTAATCTCGCTGGTGTATTTACTTAATCCCATAATTTGTCCGTTCAAAAAAAATCCCCGGAATGATGTCCGGGGAGTAATTTATTGTGTGTCTTATTTTTTTACTTATTTGCCCCAGTTTGCCGGATCCTGGCGCCACTGGTTCAGTGACTCAACCTGTGATTCTTTCACCTCGCCCGATTCCAAAGCTACTTCAATTAACGTTTTGTAGCGGCTTAAAGTTGTGAGTTCGATGCCAGCTTCTTCAAAGTTTTCTTTGGCAACGGGAAAGTTATAAGTGAAAATAGCCATCATTCCCAGTACGTCGCCTCCAAAGTTTGAAATAGCTTCAGCCGCTTTCAGACTGCTTACACCGGTTGATACCAGATCTTCAATGATCACTACTTTTTGTCCGGCTTTGAGGTCGCCTTCAATCAGGTTTTCCAGCCCATGGTCTTTGGGTTTCGAACGAACATAGATGAATGGCAGCCCTAGTTCTTGTGCTACTAACATGCCGTGGGCGATCGCTCCCATTGCAACTCCCGCGATGACTTCTGCTTCAGGGTATTTGTCGCGAATCAGCTTAACAAATTGATCCCGGATGAATGTTCGTTCTTCTGGATAGGATAAAATTTTTCTGTTGTCGCAGTAAATTGGAGCTTTCCAGCCTGATGCCCAGGTAAATGGGTTTGATGGTTGGATTTTTATTGTGTTTATTTGTACGAGTTTTTTCGTAACCTCAACATGAATATCTTGCATAATCTTAAATGTTTAAACTGAATTTCACGACAAATGTACAAAGTTTTTTTCAATGACCATCAGCTGCTTTGGGGACCTGAAATCAACAATTCATTTAATGATAACATTGAGCAAGTTGTTGACATTGAGTGTTTTGATGGATTTATTAATCTTCTTTCGAAATTGGATAAGGAGAAACATGTTGTAAAGCTGATAATTATCAGTAAACAGCAGCCCGATTTGATGGCTTGGCTTAAAGATAAGTTAACACACATCGCGGCTGCCGGTGGTTTGGTCATCAATGAACACGGACAGCTTCTATTTATTAAACGCTTGGGACGCTGGGATCTTCCCAAAGGGGGAATAGAGGGGGGAGAAACTCCAGAAGTAGCCGCTATTCGCGAAGTGGCGGAGGAGTGCGGAATTTCGCAGCTGGCCATTAAACGTCAGCTGCCTTCTACATTTCATCTGTATCGGTCGCCTTATATCCGGCACGGAAATAATTGGGTACTCAAGGAAACCAGCTGGTTTGAACTAAGTTGTGCCGGTTCTGACCAGTTGGTGCCACAAGCTGAGGAGCAAATTGAGGAAGTGCGGTGGGTTTCGAAAGAGGAGCTACCTGAGGTTTATAGCCAAACTTACGGTAATTTAAAGGACTTGCTTGATGCTTATTTAGATTGATCGCGCAGTTCGTTGATCCGGCTTTGCTTGAGAAGGTTGAGAAAATGCTGTTCAAAACCATCGAGTGGGTTGGGAGCCGGCGACAAAACCAGACGTCCGCTTTTATCAATTAAATAAGCCCGTGGAAAGTTGCTCACCTGGTAGGTGTCGGCTGCCTTGTCATCTACAATATAAAAGGTTCCCGGCCAGTTTTGTTGAAGGATGAGTTCTTTTTTTTCGGCTTCTTCAGGTAAAATCAGGTTCACGATCTGCAGTTCATTGGAGAGTTGGCTGACCGAATCTTTCAGATGGTCCAGGTGCTGCCGGCATATTGGGTTCGACACCCGAGTGAAATTCAAATAGACATATTTCCCTGTAAAATTGTTGAGCTGGTGTGTTTTCCCCGAAAAGTCTGTTAGGACAATGTTGGGTGCTTCGCTGCCTTGTTGCAGGTAAGTCAACTTTGATTTTAGCCGGGCGGCAATGGCTTTGTTCTCCTTTTCCCATTGGCTTGCAGTAATTTTGTCGAGCATTCGGATCAGGCTTCCCGGCGAAAACTGGCCCTGGTAGTAGGCATCGTGAATGGATTGCAAAATGACCAATCGGCTGAGCGAACTGTTCCAGTTGTTTTTTGTGTTCAAATAGGTTTCCAGGCCGTTCAAATTAGCTTGCGTCACCAGGCGTTTAAAATCGGCACTGTGAATTTTGCTCGCTTCAAAGTCAAAATAATTGGTAAAAAGCTGCTGAAACAACTGTTTGCAGGGTGAAATTGATAGATCTGGTTCCTGCTCAATAAAATAGCGCTGGACAAATTCATCGGGTTGCCCTTGATGCAAAGCAAATTCGGCAAAGGCGGAGCGGTAAAACTTGTAGCGTTCAAAATACGAATTATTGGTTTTTGGAAATTTTTGTTTTAGGTTGCTTTTTAACGAATCCACTGCAGCCTTGGAATGTTGGTGGTAAATAAGGTTGAAATAGCGGCTTTCTTCCTTTACATAGGCGAACTCAAACTGCTCGATTTGCCGGTTTAATTCCTGTGGATGGCTGTTTTTTAAGGCCAAGGATATTTCGTCGACTTCGAAAAATGGGTTGCGCCTCTGACTCGCCGAAACCGGTTTCAGTGGAGGAAAGATCAACTCGTAATGTTCGCCGGGCACCAGGAAAAGAGAGGCCTGGTAAGCATCAAATTCCGTAAAGGCCCATGTTGTTTTATTGATTGAAAATGTGGCGCTGAATTCCCCATCTGGCTGAATCTTGAACGAAGTGAGTAGGTTTTTTTCTTCGGAAATTCCGTCGATAAAGCAGTAAAAATCAATTTGGTAACCGCTGTATTTAGGTGCTTTCCCTGTTAGTGTAACTGTTTTTTGCGCCTGTGCAAACAAGGAACAGCTGAGGGTGAAAATTAGAAAAAGAAGGAGGTCTCTAAGCTTCATCTTTCTTAAATTCAGCCATATTCAGTTTGTCGGGTAAAAACATGCTAGCATCGCCGCCATGCAAAATAATATCGCGCACAATGGATGAGTTAACCGGTGTGTGCTCAGGTTTGGTAAGCAGGAAAACAGTCTCAAGCTCGGGATGCATTTTTTTATTCACTTGCGCGATGGCTCGTTCGTATTCGAAGTCGGCCGAAGTGCGCAATCCCCTCAAAATATACTTGGCTTCTACAAGTTTGCAAAAATCAACGGTTAACCCTTGGTGTGTTCTTACTTCAACCTTGGGCTCGTCATCAAACACTTGGTTGATCCATTTCATTCGTTTCTCCAGTGCAAAAAAAGATTGTTTATTGGTGTTGAACCCGATCATGATAATCACTTTGTCGAACAATGGCAGCGCCCTGCGGACAATACTCTCATGACCAATAGTGAATGGATCAAACGATCCGGGAAATATTGCGACACGTTTCATAGTTGGCGTGTTTTGTATTTTACCGTCCAAATATAGCGGATATTCTTTGGAATTATTCGATATTCTGGCCCATATTGGCAAACCAGCGATAAAAAGTCGCACCGGTTGTGCGCTCGGCTACCGGTTTACATCCCCCGTGGCTGTCAATGATCATGACCGGGCATTTCAACTTCATTGAATGGGCAATCCCAAATATCTTTTTGTGCCGTATCGAGAAATGTAAGCATGGCATTGAGAGGTGTAAACGGTGCAATTAGATATATAAGTGTCTCACTTATACGAGTAAGTGTCATGTAGAGGGATACGGTTCACGCATGGCCAAGGGAGGTGCCGACGTTTGGTTATTCAGGAGCAAGACCCTGTTGTGTCTGCTGATCCGGCTCGCTTGGTTTCCGTCCCGAAGTGGAAGTACCCGTTTCGAATGGCCTTGTCCTTTTTTGGATTTCGGTAGCTTTGAGGTTTCAGCTTTTTATTCCACCACAAAATTATTGAACAAGTCACACTGTCCACTTTTTCGGATGAGCACATGGCTGCCGGCAGGCCTGATCAGCACATCATCTACGCCTATGAATTTCCCCTGGATGGTGAGTTGGTAGCGGGCGTTGGGTTCCACCTCGAAAAGGGTGGATATTTGGACCCACTGCTGATAGACGTTGTGGGTTTGCCGGTTGTTCAGTTTGGTTTCTGACAGCTGGTTGCCGTCTTCGTCCCAGGCTGTTAAAACCGGTTGGGGCATGTCGTAGTGGCGGGTGTCGAAAGCCAGCCAAAAGGAGAGTTGTGCTGTTCCGCGTGGCAGGGGAAGTTTTTGGTTGAAGATTTCCAATTCACCTCGTCGCTTAAAAAGCGCTCCTTCTCCGGTAAACGTGTTTTTATTTGGGCAAGCCTCAAAGTCGTCGTAGTAAATGAATGTGGTGATCGTATCAGTGTTGATGGCTGTCGCATCACCGACAGACTGTTCGCTAAAATGTGTCACCTCGCTTAACCAGTTTTGGTGGCTGTCGACGAAAACAGACAAAGGAAGCACACTCATGGTGATGTATTGGTCTTCCCAAAAAACTTGTGCCCGGCGTTGCAGCCATTGTTCTTCTTCGTTGAGCTCCTGCTTGGTGCGAATAAGCAGCAAAGGCTGGTCGTTCATGTCGTTGAGCCGCGTTTTGCTGATGGCCGGATCAGCCAGCAGCTGAATGCTGCTTAAAGCCTGGCTAAACGACAGACGGGGCGAAAAACTTTGCACCAGCGGAAGGCCGGTGTGATGCGAACATTTCATGGCTTCGCCCAATGCAGTCATGCCATTTTCAAACAGTAACTTGTCGCCGCAGGTGCTGGCAAAGGGCAGCGACAGAATTGCCTGAAATTGCCGGAAATCAACTTGCGCTCCGCTGAACCGCTTCAGGAATTCCTCATCGTTTGAAGTCAACTTGTCATTTTCATTGAACAAGCCCCGTGTCGCTCGTTCAACATTATATTTTGAAGCCATTCCCCACGAAACAAAAACAGCGACTAACAGTAACCCGGCTGATATCTGCTGGTTTTTCGCCTTAAACCTTTCAAACAATTGGTAAAAAAGAAAGGCAGAGTACACGGTGAAAATATAGTAGAAAATCCACGCAAAGCGGCCCAGGGCGCGAAACTGTCTGATGGGCGGCAGGAATTCTATTAAAAAGCCAAATCCCCATTTGAAAGGAAAGCACATGCTGAAAAGCAGCACCAGTGCTCCGGCAAGCAGGTAGGTCCGAAATGCCTGATAATGAAAAAATAAAGACCAGTCGGGTTGGCGTCCGCGAATCCATGCGATGGGGGCAAGCAGCGCGAGGCCAATGGCTACCAGTGTTGCCGGCAGCCCGACAAACGCGCGGCCTTCCCATTGAAAACTCAGGTTGACGTGGTCTGAAATCAGCTGTTTGAGCGGAAATTCCGAAGGCAGAAAAATACTAAACACGTTGGCATGATAAACGTAAAAGCCATACGGATTGTCAGGCCGGTCGTGCACCCAGTCGGTCGCACTCACCAATCCCCTGATCAGAACGAGCGGAAGAACAGCCAGCACAAGCAAACGGACAACCGGTCTGATCTGTTGCCTGAATTGCTTTCGGTCGAGCCATAAATCGGCCGAAGCCACAGCCACTAGAAAGATGCCATAGAACGCTGCAAAATAGGCGCTGATCAAGCCGCCAAAGGTTCCAGAAAACACCAGTAAGCTCCCCCATAAAATCGTTTTTTCTCCTTCGCGAAAGCGAATGAGCAAATACCAAAACAGCGGAATGAAGAACCAGTACACCATTTCGAAATGTCCGTGAATGCGGTCGAACTGCGGAGTCAGAAAACCAATGACCAAAGCCGACAGAAAGGCATACCAGGCGGGTAGTTTGAACCGTCTTAAAATCAGAAATAACAGGGGCATGCCCAATAAAAAGGAGAAAATCATCGTCAGGTTCAGAATGCCCACGCCGTAATTGGCAATCGGGTGAATGTGCTTGTCCACCAGCTTAAGCAGCGACACATACACCGGATGCGAATTGATGTATTGCAGATGGTCTCCATAAGGGTAGTTGATGCCGTCGTGCCTGATGCCTGAGTCGTATTTCAGGTAATACGAAAAGTTGAAATAGCTTTTCAGCGGATCAACCGATTTCGAAAACAGAATGCTGTTGGGTTGCTGCAAAACAGGCTGAAAAAGCAAAAACAGTAAAGTTGCTGTTACAGTCGTTAATAAAACGATGAAGAGCACATGAGCATGGTTCTGTTTCATGCGAGCTTAGGAATTCATTACGATGCAACGAATTTACAATCGTTTTGGAAAAATCAAGGAAAAAATTGGGTATTTATGAAAATTAAAAAGGAAACCCTTGAAATTCGGTCCGCTCCCCGGGAAACAATAAACCGCGGGGTGAAGTGTTTAAATACGCCATGACAACAACAAAAACTTTCCGATCTCAGTGGGTTCCCTTAACTTTTACTATGTCTTTTCACTGTTTGGCTAATCTTTCGTTCTGTTATAACAACGAATATTGAAAGAAGTTTGCCAAATCTTTTAAAACATATTTTTGCATGCCCTGGAGTTATCTGATTGGTCCGGCAAAGTTTTCTACATCGCGTGCAGTGATGGACTTATCGCCGAGGATAATCAAACGTTCAATGACGTTGCGAAACTCCCGAATATTTCCGGTCCAGTTGATTCGCTTCAGATTTTCCAGAGCTTCGTCGGTTATGGTCTTTTCGGGCATACCGTACTCTCCACAAATTTGTTTAATGAAATGACTGGCTAGATCGGGGATGTCTTCTGTCCGCTCATTTAAAGTAGGAACATGAATCAGAATAACACTTAGCCGGTGATACAAATCTTCGCGAAAATTATTCTTCTCAATTTCTTCACTCAGGTTTTTGTTGGTGGCTGCTACCACACGTACATCTACTTTTATGGGCTTGTCTCCACCCACACGGGTGATAAAACTCTCCTGCAGGGCACGCAGTACTTTGGCTTGGGCCGAAAGGCTCATATCGCCAATTTCGTCCAGAAACAGCGTGCCTCCAGTGGCTTGTTCAAATTTTCCTTTGCGTTGCTTGACGGCCGAAGTAAAGGCTCCTTTTTCATGGCCGAACAGTTCACTTTCAATCAATTCTGACGGGATGGCGGCGCAGTTTACCTCCACAAACGGGCCCGAAGCCCGGTTACTATGGTCGTGCAGACGGCGGGCGACCAACTCTTTGCCCGTTCCGTTTGATCCGGTGATCAATACTCTGGCATCAGTTGGCGCTACCTTGTCAGCCATGTTAATGACTTTTTGAATGGCTTCGGAGTTGCCTACAATGGCGTATTTTTTATTGACCTTCTTTTTAAGGACTTTTGTTTCGGTAATCAGGTTCGATTTATCCATTGCATTTCGAATGGTAATCAGCAACCGGTTAAGATCCAATGGCTTCTCAATGTAATCAAAGGCACCTTTCTTAATCGATTCAACAGCAGTGTCGATGTTTCCATGTCCGGAGATCATCACCACGGGCACATCGGGTGCCAGAATCTGAATTTTTTCAAGCACTTCGATCCCGTCCATTCCGGGCATCTTAATGTCGCACAACACGATGTCGTATTCGTTTTTGCGCACCAGATCAATGCCTTGTTGTCCGTCATCAGCCAAATCAACTTGGTATTTTTCATACTCCAGAATATCTTTTAAGGTACTTCGAATGCTTCGTTCGTCGTCGATCACTAGTATTTTTGACATGGGATTTGATATTTATTTTTTGTGATTGTGCTTTTCTGATTAGATATCAAAATTAATCATAAATCCATTCGAACAAAATGCCTTCGCGTAAGGCAAAGTCGGTTTGGATAATATTTCTGATATCCAGTTTCTGGATGACCAGCCGGATCAGGATCAATGCCGGGACAATCATTTCCACCCGTAAAGGCTCCATTCCGGTCATCCGGTCGCGTTGGGCTTTGGTCGAAAAGATTACTTTGTCGGTGATCCTGTTGAAATCGGCCAGCTCGATAATTTGTTGTTGACGGATTTTGGTGCCGGGAGCAGTGCCATCAATCAGGTCGGCTACAGTGTCGAAAGCCCCCGAACAACCAATCAACTGGCTGACTTGTTTTCCATCCAACTGTTTCCAAAGGCTTTGCATGCCGGTGTCAAACCATGATTCGATGGCTTTTGCTTCGCTTGGTTTAATCGGATCAGAGACCAGACGTTGCTCCAGTACACGAGCCATGCCAAGCGGAAAACTTTCTTTGTGCAAGATCTGGTTGTTTTGGATTTCAATGAATTCGTTGCTGCCCCCTCCAATATCCATAACCAGCGTGCGGTTGGGAAGGTTTTCGAAAGCCAGTTTGACACCTTTAAAAATGAGTTCTGCTTCCCGGTCTCCTGTTATAGTCTCCAGCTGCAGTCCGGTCTCCCGCAGTAAGTGCGTTTCGAAATCGCTTTTATTGGCAGCATCGCGAACCGCAGAGGTAGCAATGGTAACTACTTGGTCTACCGCGAATTGGCTGATGATTTCCAGATGGCTTTTTAGTGCCTGAGTAGCGCGCTCAAACGCTTCAGGCATGAGCATTTTTTTCTTAATGCCGCCTTTCCCGAGCTTCACGCCAACTTTTCCTTGGTACAACAGGGTGTATTGTTGTTGGTTGATTTCGGCAATCAACAGGTTGCAGGTATTCGTTCCCAGATCGATAACAGCCAGTTTCATATCTTTTGAATTTATTGACGTGAATTGATTTTACTGAATCGGCTGCAGGCAGACGTTTATCCTACCGGCGTTCCAGTTTAAATGGTGACAGCGGGTGCCAGTTGACCCCAACATTAATGGAGCTATAGTAATAGTGTTGCAAACCGGTTTGGTATTCCATAAAATAGTTGAAAACATTATTGTTCAGCACCAGTCGGCTTTTGAGTAAAATAGGTCGATCTTCGCCATAATATTTCCATCCGTTGTATCCTGAAAGGCCAACACCTAGGTCGACTGATTTGTAGGTGAGCTGGCTGTCCAGTCCCCAAAGTGCCCCTTCGTTTTGCTCCAGGTCGGTTTGGTTGGTTTGCCAAATGTATAAGCCGGCCATACCATGGATTCGACCACCGAAATGGCCGTGTTCAAATATTTGCTTGCCCAGGCTGACATAATGCCAGTGGGCTGGGAGATCTGTTGCCCTTCCGTCGTAAACGGATCCACTGGTTGTTTTTAATGCGTTTACGAGCATCATGTCCGGCCAGAACTTTCGGCCGTGTAGCACTTGGATGTATGTGCTTAAAATGATGTCGCCCCGGTCAGCGGTCCATCCCGGATCATCTTTGTAGATCTGAAGAATGTCGCGGACTTCGTTAGTGGTATGAAAATGTTCCAACATGTTCCATTCCACTTCGAAAGCCATAAAGTTTTGCACCACAGGAAAACGAAAGTTCAGCATGAAGCTGCGTCCGCTGTCGCCTCCGCCATCCCTGAAATAATGATCGGTCGATAGTCGAAACAGCAGGTCGGTGCCTACCAGTCCGTTTAAAATATCGGGAACGGGAAGCGCATTCGGCCCCATGGTGCCCGGCGCAAACAGCATGGTGCTGAAGTCGGTTGTTCCACGGTAATATGGGATGAAATTCTTGGTGCTTTCGCGCTGTGCAGTTAAACTATTCCAACTTAGCAAAAGAATAAAAAGAAGCGTTTGGTATCTTATCATTGTGTGTTAATACAGAAAACCGCTAAGATAATTCTTTTTACAAACATCTGCCTTGGTAGTGAAGATCAATCTGCCTCCAACAGCATTCGCTATTCACGTGGTCGTATGCTTCTTCTCCATTTTTGTTTGGTATCAGCTTTTGAATTTAAGCGCAAAGGATATTCTAAATTTCGATCTTCAGAATGGTGTCAATTTTATTTTTTTTATCTGACGGAATTTGTAGCACAACTCCTTCTTCTGATTTTTTGTACTTCACCTTAGATCCATCATCAAAAAAGGTAATCGATTTTATTTTTTGCTCCAGTGCCGGAATTTCAAGCATTTCCTCCGCCAGTTCCAGTATATGGACGTAAATTGTGTTCCCTTTCTTTGTGGTCGCACCCCACTCACTCGGTCTAATGGGCCCTTTGCGGGTGCCGTAAAGGGCCTCGCCGTATTGTTTCAGCCAATTGCCCATCACCATAAGCGTATCGACATTTTCGGGTTGAATCTTGCCATTGGGCATAGGACCAGTGTTGAGCAAAAAATTAGCTCCGTGTCCAGCTGCTTTTACCATGGTTTGAATCAACTGTTTCGAGGTTTTATAATTGTTGTCTATGAGATTAAACCCCCAACTTCCGTTCATGGTTTCACACATTTCAAGTGGTAACTCAGAGATGGTTTCGGTTTTGTTGAATCCCATCGTGTTTTCGCCGGGTAAATCGCGTTCAAACATCTGGAAGTCTTCACCCGGAAAAGGAGCAATGTGGTGATTGCTGCCAATCATCGCGCCTGGCTGCAAGTCGTGAATCAAGTTGTAGGTCTCTTCCAATCGCCAATCAGCATCAGGTTTGTCCCACATCCCGTCAAACCAAATGCCGCCAATTTCGCCGTAGTTGGTTAGCAATTCCGTCAGCTGGGCGTTCATGTAGTCGATGTATTGGTTCCAGTCGCCACTTTGTGGGCGTCCGGTATAATCTTTTCCTGTACGTCCTCGGGGAAAATAATCCGGGTGATGCCAATCCAATTGCGAATAATAAAAGAAAAGTTTGATGCCTTGCTTGTCGCACTCGGCTTTTAACTGTTTGAGCACATCTTTGCCGTAAGGCGTTTGAGCTACAATGTTGTAGTTGCTTACTTTTGAATTATACATGGCAAAGCCGTCGTGGTGCTTGCTGGTGATGGTAATGTATTGCATGCCGGCTTTTTTGACCATTGAAACCCATTCTGCAGGGTCGAATTTGGTCGGATAAAAAAAGGAAGGCAATTTTTCGTACTGCTCAATAGGAATTTGCTTTTGGTTCATGATCCATTCGGCGATTCCCTGGTCGCCACCTCCGGCCATTACGGAGTATACACCCCAGTGAACAAAAAGGCCAAATTTAGCGTCCTGAAACCATTCGCGGTTTTTCAGGTTCTCGTCAGTTGGAGTATAACCGTTTTGGGCGGATGTGTTGATCGACAGGAGCAGGAACATGACCAGATAGTTTAGATTTTTCATTTTGCTTTGGTTTAGATTTACTGTGCTGTGTTGTGCTGATAAATTTAGAATAAAAATTTGAAACTGGCACATATCGTTTTGGAAATTTAGAATCGAAACATTTTTATCGATCTCTGGCTCCTCATTTTTGATTTTTTCGATATATGCCAGCAAGGTTCCAATTATAAATTGTTTGATATGCTTGAATCGTCCATGGAATTATTATCCCGTCCAATGGGGCCTTTAGACCAGGGGATCTTCTCATTTTCCTGAATGTGACGCAGAATTGCATGATGCAGACGTTTGTAATGTTCAGAGCTTTCCATCAGCGGGATTACTTCATGGGGGTCGGTCGTTAGGTTGTACAGTCGAAATTTTTCGGTTGGCCTGTTTTGAACCAGCTTATATGCTCCTTGTCTGGCTGCATGGCAAGCTTCTCCGTTGTGATCTCCGCCTTCTCTGCAAGTCCAGAATATGGTTCTTTCTTGTTGAAGAGGTATGCCTTGTAATATGCAGGTGCTTAAATCTTTGCCATCAGGGCTGTGGTTCATGGGAACTTGAGCGAAGCTACACAGGGTAGGAAAGAGATCCATGGTCACGCTGATTTGGTGTGAGAGGCTGCCTTTTTTGATTTCTTTTTTCCAAAAGATACAGGCTGGAACACGGATTCCTCCTTCAAACAAATCGAGTTTTCCTCCACGCAACTTTCCGTTTGATGCACCGGATTCTAAAATTCCTCCGCTGGTTGAGGTGAAAATTATGATGGTATTTTTAAGTTGGTTGGTTTCATTCAACGCTTGGATGACTCGCTTGATCCCGTTGTCCATTTGTTCAATTAATGCAACGTGTTTTGCCCTGGCGGAATCCAGTGCTGGATTTCGGACTTGGACTCTTTGCAGGTGGTTTTCATCGGGCTGTAGCAAAGGGCCTGGCACATTGTAAGACAAATAAAGAAAAAAAGGCTTACCGGACTCCGCTTCACGGGAAATGAAATTGGCCGACCAATTGGAAAATAAGTCGGTGGTATGACCGGGAGGATTGATTTCATTTTCGTTGAAGCGCATATAATTTACCCCGTCGTGCTGGTGGTTATAATAATCATCGATTTCATCACCCAGAAACCCCATGAAAAGGTCAAATCCTTGTTCGTTTGGGAGGTTGGGAGCGTCAAAGCCAAGGTTCCATTTGCCAATTAAAGCAGTTAGATAGCCCGCTTTCTGAAAGTGGTGAGCCATTGTCGTTTCACAGGTGAAGTAGCCCCAGCTATTTTGCGAATCGTTTCTGATCGTCCCGGGCACACCAACCAATGCCGGGTAGCACCCCGAAAGCAAGGATGCCTGCGTTGGAGAACTTGTAGTGGAGTTCGCATAAAATTCAGTGAAAATTAGACCATCGGAGAAGAGTTCGTCAATGGTTGGTGTTTGAATATCGTCCGCACCCATGATCGAGAGGTCGCCGTATCCTAGATTGTCTGCGGTGATAATCAGTATATTCGGTTTTTGGTGCTTTCCAAAAGCTGAGCCATCGGAGCTGACGGGAATAGACAGCAGGACACCGATGAAGCTGATCAATATGAATGTATGAGCAAAATGTTTCATGGCGCTGAACAAAACGGGTAAAAATCAATTTCCCATAAAATTATTAAATCGGACGCAGGTAAACACATTTTTTAGATGATATAATTTTAAAAAAACAGTGAAGAATAAATTTTTGCCGTTGATCTTGATGGACGAGACTTTTTTTTCGATTTTACGATTGTAAAAATAACGTTGCTATAAGTGTCTGTACAAAAAGATATTGTGAAGTTTGTTTAAATTATATGGAAATATCTTAAACAAACTTAATTTTGGCTTGTTGGTTAATCTTGAAAACATTTTGGAGGAATGATAATGAAAGTGAATGGCTTTGTAAAAACAAATCAACAAGGATCTAAGACAAATGGTCAGATTAATGGGACTGAAGTTAGAAATATAGTTGATACCGATATCATTGGTGATAACCATATTGCCACGTCGATTGATACACCCATGCGTGAAGATGCTTTTGTGCTGAGCGACGAACAAAAAATAGCAACCATTGAGGTTAAGTTTAGGGAGATCATGGAAACTCTTGGACTGGATTTGCGGGATGACAGCCTGAATGGGACACCACACCGTGTGGCAAAAATGTTTGTGCAGGAGATATTTAGTGGTTTGAACCCTGGAAACAGTCCCAAAATATCAGTTTTCGAAAATAAGTTTCAATACGGGGAAATGCTGGTTGAAAAAAATATCAACTTGAATTCAACTTGCGAGCATCACTTTTTACCCATTGTTGGTAAAGCGCACGTGGCTTATGTGTCAAGTGGCGAGGTTATCGGCTTGTCAAAGATAAACAGGATTGTCGATTTTTTTAGCCGACGCCCTCAGGTGCAGGAGCGCTTAACGGTTCAGATTGCGAGTGAGTTAAGAAGGATTTTGAAAACTGAAGACATTGCGGTTGTCATAGATGCCAAACACATGTGTGTTTCATCCCGAGGAATTGAAGATGAAAGTAGCTCAACAATCACCGCTGAGTACAGTGGGGTTTTCAAGCGACAAGATAGGAAAGACGAATTTTTGAAATACATTGCCTTGGGGAGATAATTGACTTCAGCTGATTAGGAGGAAACCTCACGCGTCGCGGGAGGTTTTTTTATTCCTGCGAATTCAAATGGGCAAGTTGGGGGTGCATTGAACGGAACCTTTTGGAATAGTTCTTGTATGATAAGATAGAAAAATTCAAGACTATGACAAAAACTTTACTTTACCTCACATTTTCAATGTTTTTACTACTTTTTGGAAGCGCAGGGGCACAGGAGGTTTCCATACTTGATAAAGAAGACTATCAAATTGAGAAAATTTATCCGAATCCAGCTACGGAGTTTGTGTTTGTTGACATCTTGTCGAAAAATTATGCCGTTGTACAATTCGAACTTATCGATATATTGGGTAACACGATCAAAAAATGGGATAAAATGGAATTGACTCCAGGCAGACAAAAGATTCGACTCGAATTGCAGCGTTTCAAAGCAGGGTTTTATTTGCTAAAGGCCAATATGGACGGGCAGGTTGCTATTAAGCGGATTCGTAAGCTTTAGTAGTCTGTCTGCTTAAATTTACATTCTTTCATTATCCTCTGATTGACTTCAACGACTTACCGTGCAATGATTTTGTGGAAAACTGTGGTTAAATCTCCCCTGTTTTATATTATGAATTGAAGCAGAATTCTTGCGGCATGATATAAAGCAGTTTATTTCTCCGACTTCTTTTTTTATCTTGTATGAAATTCCATGCAGATTGATATGAAGGTGATTTTGGAAAACATCAAAGAATTGGTGCAAGTGGAGGAGAAGGCGAGAGCCTGGGTTTCTGGCAAGGATATGAAAGAGCTGAAGGTCTTGAGAGATGCCTTTCTGGTAATTAATGATGACCAGATTGAAAATTTTGGGCTGATGCAGGATTTCAACGAAAAGTTGGTGGAAGGGGCGGAGATGATTGTGGAAATTGACTGTGCCGGAAAAATTGTGATGCCTGGTTATTGTGATTCGCATACCCATTTGGTGTTTGCTGCCAGTCGCGAGCAAGAATTTGTTGATCGAATTAATGGCCTGAGCTACGAAGAAATTGCCAGGCGGGGTGGTGGGATCTTAAATTCAGCAAAGCGCATGGAGAAGGCATCGGAAGATGAGCTGTATTTATCTGCGATGACTCGCCTCGAAGAAATAAAGCAATTGGGAACAACCGCTGTGGAAATCAAGAGCGGCTACGGCTTAACCGTGGAATCAGAGTTGAAAATGCTGCGGGTGATTAAGCGCCTAAAGGAAACCAGTCCATTAATAATTAAATCAACTTTTTTGGGTGCTCATGCCATGCCGGTTGGATATAAATACAACCGGCAAAAATATATCCAACTGATTATTCACGAGATGCTGCCCGAAATCAGGCAACAAGGCTTGGCTGATTATCTGGATGTTTTTTGCGATCAGGGCTTTTTCTCAGTCGAAGAAACCGCTCAATTGCTTGAAGCAGGATTAAAATATGACCTTCAGCCAAAGATTCATGCCAATGAATTGGGGTTGACTGGTGGTGTTCAGGTTGGAGTTCAGTACCAGGCACTTTCAGTTGATCATCTCGAACACATTGGTGAAGCCGAAATTGAAGCCTTGCTTGGCTCCGAGACTATGCCGACAGTTCTTCCCGGTGCTGCATTTTTCTTGAACTTACCGTTGTCGCCCGTTCGCGAAATGATGAACGCCGGCTTACCCATCGCCTTGGCCTCAGATTTTAATCCAGGCTCTTCACCTTCCGGAAATATGAATTTCATTCAGTCGCTGGCTTGCGTCAATTATAAAATGACTCCGGAAGAAGCCATCAATGCCTGCACGATTAATTCAGCTTATGCCATGGGGATTGAAAAATACTGCGGAAGTATCTGCCGTGGAAAACTAGCCAACCTGTTTATCACAAAAGAGCTTCCGACCTATGCTGCAATTCCATATTATTATGGAAGCAATCCGGTTGAGACTGTCATCATCAATGGTGAGATTTATTGACATAAAACTACAATTTAGTTGATTAGACCTTCAGATTAAAAATCAAATTATGAATCAGTTAATTGAGTGTGTACCCAACTTTAGCGAAGGAAGAAATCCATCGATTATCAAACAAATAACAGATGCAATTGAACGCGTTGAGAATATAAAATTGCTTAATGTTGATCCGGGCTACGCCACCAACAGGACGGTCGTCACCTTTGTCGGAAGTCCAGCCGCTGTCATTGAAGCCGCTTTTCTGGGCGTAAAGAAAGCGGCGGAGTTGATCGATATGACCAAGCATCATGGTGAGCATCCTCGTTTTGGTGCAACCGATGTTTGCCCTCTGGTTCCGATTGCTAATATCACGATGGAGGAAACGGTTGAATATGCCCGGCAATTGGGCAGGCGAATAGGTGAAGAGCTTGAGATTCCGGTCTATTGTTACGAATTTGCAGCTCAAACTGAAGAGCGCCGCAGTTTGGCTAACTGCAGGTCCGGCGAATATGAAGGGCTTCCCGAAAAATTAAAAAATCCGAACTGGAAACCAGATTTTGGGCCGGCTAAAATGAATATTAAAGCAGGAGCAACAGCGGTGAGCGCCCGAAATTTTCTGATTGCGTACAATGTGAACCTCAATACAACTTCAACGCGACGAGCCAATTCCGTAGCTTTTGATGTTCGCGAAGCTGGCCGCATAAAGCGCGAAGGTAATCCGGTGACTGGAAAGATAGTGACCGATGAAAATGGGGAGCCGGTTCGGATTCCCGGCCGTTTAAAGAAAGTGCGTGCCATCGGCTGGTTTATCGAAGAGTATGGAATTGCTCAAATTTCGATGAACCTGACTGACATTACGGTCACTCCAATTCATGTCGCTTTTGAAGAGGTTTGTAAGAGCGCAGAAAGTCGTGGTTTGCGGGTTACTGGTTCTGAATTAGTCGGCCTAATTCCGTTGCAGGCAATGCTTGATGCCGGAAAATATTTTTTGAGCAAACAACAACGATCCACCGGCATTTCCGACGCTGAACTGATCAAAATTGCGATCAAGTCGATGGGGCTGGATGAATTATCAGCGTTTAACCCGCGCGAGCGTATTATTCAATATCTACTGGAAGATCAGTCGGCTAAACTCAAGGATTTGAGTTTACAAGCGTTTGCAGATGAAACAGCCTCGGAGTCGCCGGCACCAGGTGGTGGTTCGATTTCAGCCTATGTGGGGGCGCTAGGCGCTGCCTTGGGTGGAATGGTTGCCAACCTTTCGGCACACAAGCGTGGCTGGGATCATCGTTGGGAAGAGTTCTCCGCCTGGGCTGAAAAAGCGAAAGCTAGCCAAAACGAATTGCTCAGGCTGGTGGATGAAGATACAAGGGCATTCAATCAGGTAATGACTGCTTTTGGGATGGCCAAATCGAACAGCGAAGACCTTGAAATCCGTAGCAAGGCGATTCAGCAGGCAACTTTAAATGCTATAAAAGTGCCTTTACAGGTGATGAAAATAGCTTTCGATTCGATGGAAGTGATTGAGACGATGGCGAAAATTGGAAACCCCAATTCAGTTTCTGACGCAGGAGTGGCAGCACTTTGTGCGCGAACTGCCGTTCATGGCGCATACCTTAATGTGTTGATAAATCTGGGCGGATATAAGGATAAAACAGAAGTAGCAGCGTTGAAGCATGAAGCGACCGAAATCCTGTACCAAGCCGAAACCCGTGAACAGCTTATTCTGAAACGGGTAATGGAAAAAATCAACGGTGAATCGTAATTCGGTTTGGTAAATGCATATCTGCCAGACTGCATTCAATTGTTGCAAAAGTCGTTTTTTTTTGTGTCGTTGGGCCAGACTTTGGGTATTGATAAATTACAGGAAATCAGCGATTCGGTTTAAATCGTCAACTTTGTTTTGATAGCCCAGGGACTCATAACTTTCAATCAGGCTCTCCAGTAATTTTTTAATCATGAACTTGTCTTCACATGGTTCATAAAAATCGTCTGTTCCAAACTGTTCATTCCGGTTCAGAAAAAATTCCACCTCCTTGCGACCAATGATGGCGCCCTTATTGGACGGATTGATGTAGAACAGAATGGATGATTTGTAATCACGACCATGGACTTCATGGGCCATTTCCGGATCCACGTACGCCAGTAGCGGTGTTTTTGGGAAGTTGACAAACTCAACCGGAAACTTTAACTCCCGCGCAATCAGTGCGTATAAAATAGCTACCGAAATAGCATTCCCTTTTTTCGTTTCAAATAGTTGATTGATATAGCAATTTTGGGGTGAATCCAAATGATTCAGATTGACTGAGAATTTGTTTGTGTCGTAAAAAATGTGGTTTAATACGGTGATTTTTTCAATCGAGGTCAGTTTATTGCTTATTTCGAGCCAGACATCATTTGAAATCTTTTGAATCTTTGATTTAATCGCTTTCAGTTTCAGATCCGGGTATTGGTATTGGCTAATCAGGAAAAAGCCCTCGAACAAATCGACTTGTTTTTGATTGCCCCAGTTCAGAATTTTTGTTCTGGTTTCGGCAAATTGAATTTGTTGAATGAGATTTTCGATTCGCGATTGGATCAGTTCATCGAGACTGGTTTCCCATATTTGCTCCAATTGCTGAATAATTCGTCCATCTTCGCAGAGCAGTTGTTGCTCAACTTCTTCAAAAACTGCCTCGTCCGGATCATCCAGCAAAGCGATTAATGCATGTAGCCGTTCTTTCTTCATCCTTGACAAACGATTAAGTGGTTAGTTTATCTAAAACAAGCTGGATCAATTTTTCCATATAAGGGTGATAGTCTTCGCTGGCTTGCTTTGTTGTCCGGTTGGCAATGATCAGACATACAGTTAGCGCTTTGTGCCCGAGTAAAGCAGAAAGACCGTAAATCGCCGAACATTCCATTTCATAATTGGTTATCCGGAAATCGTTATAATAGAACCGTTCAATTTTATCATTTAAACATGGGTCGGCTGTTTCCAGCCGGAGTACCCGGCCTTGAGGGCCGTAAAAACCCGGTGCTGAAATGGTTACTCCGTCGTGAAAGCTTTCTCCTCTCAAAAGCCGGTACAAATGGTCTGACGAATCAACCACATAGGGCTTTCCCAAGTGCGGACTCCAGTCGGTATGAGCAATGAAATTCCGCTCAAAATCCATGTCGGAGATGCATTCTCTGTCGGCATAGAAATTCAGCAACCCATCAAAACCAATGGCTTTTCGGGATAAGACGAATGAGTTCACTGGCAGATCGTTTTGAAGGGCACCTGAGGTTCCAATGCGGATAATCTTCAATGAGCGCTTCACTTGCTTAACTTCTTTTGATTCCAAATCGATGTTGACAAGGGCATCCAGCTCGTTCAGCACAATGTCGATGTTGTCTGTTCCGATCCCCGTGGAAATTACCGTCATTCGGGTGTTTCTATAAGTTCCGGTAGTGGATACAAACTCCCGGTTTCTAATTTTGAATTCGATGCTAGAAAAATGGGATGCGATTAATTCAACGCGGTCAGGATCTCCAACCAAAAGGACTGTATCAGCTACTTGTTCCGGTTTTAAATGGAGGTGAAAAATGCTTCCGTCCTTATTAATAATTAATTCTGAGGAGCCAATCATATAAAAATGATTTTTTTATCTGGTCAAATCTAAACAAAAAAAGTTGATTTAACCAAGTCCTTGTTGTTATGAATCAAGCATTTTAACAGCATTTTATTAAGATTTGACTGTTTATTCAAGGAATTCTTTAAAATTCTGTTACATTTACTTTTTAGTCACTTTATAAAAAATTTACCAATGGATTTCAATTTCAAAAAGTCGTATTTAATTATTGCAGGTGTTGTTGTTGTGGTGCTGCTGTTTTTTGGAAGCAGCATGTTTGTTACCATTCAGCCAGGAGAGCGCGGAGTTATTTTTCGTCCGTTTAGCTCAGGTTTGGATAAAGAGAGTATTTACATTCCAGGTTTTCATATTGTAGCTCCCTGGAACACATTGTTTGTTTACGATGTGAAAGAGCAGGCGCGGGAAGAAACGATGGATGTGTTGGATAAAAACGGGTTATCGATCAATGTTGACGTGTCGGTGCGTTTTAATCCGATGTATGATAAAATTGGGTACCTGCACGAGGTTTTCGGAACCCGGTATGTTGACCAGCTTATTATTCCCGAGGTTCGGTCATCAGTACGTCAGGTTGCGGGACGTTTTACTGCGGAGGAAATCTATTCAACCAAGCGTAGTGAGGTGGAGGCCTCAATTATTGAAGAAACCGGAAAGATCCTCGAGAAGAATAACATCGCTATGCGTGCGTTGTTGATTCGCTCGATTAATCTGCCAGACAAGATAAAAGCTGCCATTGAAACCAAACTGGAGGAGGAACAAGCATTTTTAACCTACCAGTATACCTTACAGACAGCTGAGCAAGAGGCTGAGAAAAAGCGGATTGATGCGGAAGCAATCGCTCGTTTTAACCGGATTATTGATGCTTCGCTGACAACCAGTATTTTAAAGCAACGGGGAATTGAAGCGACCATTGAGTTGGCAAAATCGCCAAATTCAAAAGTTGTGGTAATCGGTAATTCAAAAGATGGTTTACCCCTGATTTTAGGAAATAATTAAAAAAATATTTCTTGATGAGCCGGCAAGCCAATGGGTTTGGCCGGCTTTTTTATTCAAAAAATATGAAGAAGATTATCAATGTTCATCGAAGTGATGACCCGGAAATCTACCGGTGTATTGGCTGCTCGCCGCATAATCCAATCGGGTTGAAATTGGAATTTTGGGATGATGACAACTGTATTATTTCGAAGTGGAATCCAAGGCGTGAGTTCGAAGGTTGGGTTGAGGTTTTACATGGAGGGATACAAGCTACTTTGTTGGATGAAATTGCAGCTTGGGTGGTTTATACGAAATGCAAAACTGCTGGCGTTACGGCTGAATTAAAGGTGAAATATAAAAGGCCGGTTTTTACAAACCAAGGCGAAATTCTGATTAAAGGCCGGTTGGTAGAAATGAATAAGCGATTGGCTTTCATTCATGCTCAGTTATTCAATTCTGAAAATCAACTTTGTGCAGAGGCGGATATCAAGTATGTTATTTTTTCGGAGGAAGTAGCCCGCACAAAATATTATTACCCGGGCATTGATGCTTTTTATGAATAAAAGCTTATCGAACCATGCGTCCGCCAAGGGATCTTTAAGCCGGATCAAGTTCTTCAATCAAAGGATACCATGGAGCTATAATGGAAGTCGAAACGGAACTTTGAATGCTGTCGGTCTTATCATCAATCACAGGAACTTCTTCTTTTGGTTTCGCTTCAGGAATCTGGATTTGTTCGGCCGGCGCAGTAATAATTACGCTATCGGTTGCGAATGGCTGTTCAATTTCTACTTGGTGAGTTAACTTCAGGCCTAGCAGATAAAAAATTGACGATGTGAGAATAATTAATTTCATAACTGATTTATTGAATGCAACCAAATTTAGGCTTTTTTATGTCATGTTTTGGAAATTTATCGATGAACGTTCTGTTTTTTTCTTTAAAAAATGTTAATAAGTCCATCAATGGGAAATTCGCTACAGATATTTGGTCAGGCGTCACCGATATTTGTTACACCCAGTCTTGATAAATTTTGAAAACATGCCTGAAGTTAAAGCGCTTCAATCGTGTCATTCAGTCTGATCGCTTTGCCAAAAGTTCATTATCCTTGGGGGGCGAAAGGTCGTGTTTGGGAAAAATGATACCGGCATCGGCTCTCACACGATCCAAAATTTCCAGCAAGTCGAGTGTCGTTTGAAGCGACATCATGTCACTTTCAATTTTACCTTCATCCAGGCATTGCATCACATGTGCGGCTTCGTATTGATAGCCTTTTCCTTGAATGGCTTCAACCGGAACCGTTTCCTCACGCTGCATTCCTTTTTCCCAAATGCTGATTTGGGCGTTGGCGAACCAGCGCTTATTGAGCCGAAGGTAACCTTGCTCGCACCAGTATTCTGTTTGAATCGATGAATGAGATGCAAAGCTTGAAACAAGTGATGCCATCGCATTATTGGCGTATTTGAAGCTCATGATGATGCTTTCCTCGCACTCTGTAAATCCAAACTGGGTGTGGGTTTTTATTTCAGTTGGTTTCCCCAGTGCCATCAGGGAGGCAAAAACAGGATAGATTCCGATATCTAAAAGCGAACCTCCGCCAAGGTCGATGTTGTAAAGCCGTTGGCTGGCATCTTTTTCGGCATTGAAGGCAAAGTCGGAGCGTACCATTTTTAGTTTACCCAGCTTTTCTGATTGGAGTATCTCCGTTGCTTTTAAGAAAGCAGGCTGGAATCGTGTCCAAAACGCCTCCATCAAAAAAGTATTATTTTCTTTGGCACAGGCAATCATTTCGCGGGCTTCTCTGGCGTTGATGGCAAAAGCTTTTTCACAAAGGGTTGCTTTTTTGTGTGCTAGGCAAAGCAGAGCGTGTTCGCGATGATACGAATGGGGGGTGGCAATGTAAACAATGTCGACCTTTGGGTCTTCAACCAAATCCGTATAACTACCATAGGCTTTCTCAAACCCGAGTTGATCGGCAAATTCCTCCGCCCGGAGAAGGTTTCTGGATGCTGCGGCGTAAAGCTTGGCATTGGGGAGAAGTTTTAGGTCTTCAGCAAATTTACGGGCAATTTTTCCACATCCTAAAACTGCCCAGCGATATTGTGTTGTCATGTTTCATCCATTTTTTTGGTGAGCAAGATAAGCAATATCATACGAATTGAAGGTTTAAAAAAGCAAGCTGGGTTACGCTTATTCAGGAAGCCAGTTTTTTTAGTTCGAAAATGAAGGACTGAAGTTCTTTTTTGTAAAACTCAAAATAACTTGTCAGGTCATCAATTTTTTCCAGAATGAAATCATTCAGTTCATCGTCATTGGAGATACGGGCCATTTTATCCAAAAAATCCCAGCGATGATTTTCAAACCAATTTTCATCACGGAGCTTCCTGCGGCCTCCATAGCGGCTGAAGTAATAGATGTAAACATCGGCAAGGTGGTCTACGCTCGGGTCTTCAAGCAGCCGGTTGAGACCACCGGAAACCGATCGTAGCAATAGCCAGTAGCGGTTAAACTCCTCACTGAATTCACAAAGGTATTTCAGGTTTTTTATTTTAATGTAGAATTCGTGAATTTCATGTTTGATTAGGTTGGTTTCAAGTTCATCAATCACCTCTGGAATCTGATTCATAAATTCTTCGATAAATTCATTTTTTGATTCCGGATCCGAGGTATTCTTTTGATACCCGTATTCGTGATTGAAATATTTGTAAAACCTTTCCGCAGGAGTCATATTGTATTCTATTGGTAGGCTAATTTCAGACATTTATTATGAATTGTCGTTACGTTATATGCAGGAGTTATTAAAACAGTACTTTTGGTTATCAATGTACCTTACACACTGACCAAAAAAAAGAGCGTCTTGTCGATTATAGGGCAACATTCCAGAAAACTGGATAAAACCAACTAAATGTCTAAATAAGCATCAATCTGGTTGCTCGCCCGATCGAACAAGGTTTTCACTATGCTTTAATGTAAAACATAAGCTAAACTCGAAATGTTTATTGCGAAGGCTAGTTATTACTTTTTTTATTTCTAAAAGATAGCTGCTGACTTGCTTTTGCGTGCAACTCGGTCTAAATTTACACACTCAGCAAAATCATGATTCATGCGTTCGAAAAAGAAGATTCTCCAGATTGAAAAATCGAGCTTACATCCACGAAATAAAAACCGGGCCCGTTATGATTTCAACAAACTGGTTGCGATTTGCCCGGAATTGGGCCCTTTTGTCAGGCTGAACAATTACGGTGACGAATCGATTGATTTTGCTGATCATGTAGCTGTTAAGTCTCTGAACAAAGCGTTGTTGATTTCAAACTACGGATTGACTTACTGGGACATTCCGGATGGCTATTTGTGTCCGCCTATTCCCGGGCGGGCCGATTATATTCATCACTTGGCCGACCTGCTGAGCCGAACCAATCGGGGACAAATTCCCATTGGTTCATCTATTTCCTGTCTTGATATTGGCATGGGAGCCAATGCCATTTACCCAATTATTGGCACGATGGAATATGGTTGGACGTTTGTAGGTAGTGAAATTGACGAGCTCGCGCTTGAGTCAGCCCGCGCAATTATTCTTCAAAACTCAGAATTGACTGGAAAAATTAGTCTGCGAAGGCAAGCCAATCCCAACGACATGTTCAAAGGCATTATTCAAGCTGGAGAGCGATTTGACCTGACCGTTTGCAACCCGCCATTTCATGCTTCACAAGCCGAGGCGGAATCGGGAACCATGCGCAAACTTCGGAACCTGAGTAAGTCGACTGTTGAGAAATCGCAGTTGAACTTTGGTGGCAGGCATCACGAATTGTGGTGCGAAGGCGGCGAGGCAGCCTTTGTAAAGAAAATGATTCAGCAAAGCCGACAGTTTGCGAATTCCTGCTTGTGGTTCTCGACCTTGATTTCGAAACAGGAAAAGCTAAAAGGCGTCTATCGTGCACTCCGACAGGTTGAAGCCCTTGAGGTGGAAACCATTTCGTTGGGGCACGGCAACAAAACCAGCCGCATAGTTGCCTGGACGTTTCTGACCCAAAAGAAAAAGGAAGAATGGGCTAAGAACAGGTGAGTTCAGCTATACTTTAATTCGGATAGTCCGGTCTTCATAAGATGATCATCTAATTTTTATGCAAGCTCCAGAGTGCTACCGGTGAGAGAGTTGAGCAATTTGAGACTATTAGTTGTTGTTTCCTGATTCAATCAGTTTGGACTCAACGGAGCCGGTTGATTTTCTGAAACTTTTCGGGAAATCATACTAAAGGTGTCTCTAGGTTTGCTTTTGATTCTTTACTTTTGCGAACCACTTAAAGATTAGCAGGGCGGTGAAAAAAGAAGCGCAATATGTTGTGGGGTTGAAAAACGGTGATTATTCGGCGTTTGATGTTTTATTCAAGAAGTACGTGAATAAGCTCTACGCATTTGTCATCAGCATTACCAAGGATACTTTTATGGCCGAGGAAATAACTCAGGATGTTTTTGCTCGGGTTTGGGAGAAACGGGCACACATTGATGAGCATTACTCGTTTCATTCCTTTTTGTTTTCCGTTACTTATAACGAAACGATTTCGCATCTGCGGAAAATGAAAGCTGAAAAAAACAAGTTAGAATCATTCACTTCGTTAAAAAATACAAGTACCAACGAAACCGAATATGAAGTCGAATTCCGTAACCTCGAATCTGTGACCAATGACATTATTGAAAAATTTCCGGATAAGCGAAAGCAAGTTTTCAAGATGAGTCGAGAGCAAGGATTAACCAACAAAGAAATTGCTCAAACGTTGAATGTTTCGGTTAAAACGGTTGAAAACCAGATGACAATTGCTCTTAAAAAGCTCAGGGAGGAGTTGGGCAAAAATGAGTTGTTTGGTTTGTTTTTTTACTTTGTTTCTTTCCATCACTAATTATTTTTTCAGACTGAATAGGGGTTCAAGGTTGTTGGTTTCGTATTACCTTCAGCAAGCATAAAATTGCCCAATGGAGCGAAATACGATTCAAGAATATTTACAGGGAAAATTTACCCATGCCGAGTCAGGAAAAATTCAGACTTGGTTGGCTGATCCGGCAAACGAGCTTCAGGGGAGAGAATGGCTGGGTGAAGCATGGACCAACTACGCCATGAGACTGAAAGGAGAAGAACCCGATTTTGACAAGATGCTTGGTCGGGTGCATCGTCAAATTAACCTGAAACAAGCTGCCGGGGAGCCAAAATCGGCTGCGCAAAATCGGCTGCGCAAATCCATTCCTATTTTTTACCGCATTGCGGCTGTCTTGATCATTCCCCTTTTTATCGCGTCGGCCGCTTTGTTCTATTCCAACATGAGGCTCGGTGGCGGTAAGTTATTCATGGCAGAACGGCAGCTTTATACCAAACCAGGCACCATCAATCAAATTGACTTGCCTGACGGAACCAAAGTCTGGCTTAACGATGGCACGACGCTGAAATATCCGGAAATTTTTACAGCCAATGAGCGGCGGGTTTTTGTAGATGGCGAAGCCTATTTCGAAGTTGAATCCGATCCTTCACACCCATTTGTGGTTGAAAACCCGATGATGACAACTGTGGTTACCGGTACTTCGTTTAATCTAAATGCTTATTCGGCTGACCGTTATTTTGAAGCAACGCTCAAAGAGGGAAAAATAACACTTTCCAGAAATAACCAGCAAATTGAGCTCAAGCCTGGCGAACAATTGCAATTTGACCAGGCGGAGAATCAAATCTTGAAACGGGATGTGAAACCAAGCTTGTATTCGTCTTGGATAGACGGAAAACTCATTCTGGAAGATGAGCCGCTGGTAACAGCGGTAAAAAAACTGGGACGCTGGTACAATGTTGATTTTGTCATTCGGGATCAGGAATTGAATGACCTTCTGCTAACAGCAACTTTTCAGGATGAAAAGCTGGAGCAGACTATTGACAATATTGGGTTTGTTTTACCATTGAAGATTGAACTGGAAGAAAATATGATTGATAATTTACCTCAAAAAACAATTTATATCGGAAAGAAATAAAAAAAGAGCTAACGGGAATCTTGCACATTCACCATTAGCTCAGATTGAAGTTAAATAATAAGTAACGTTTTAAATTTATGGAAAAAAAATTGAAATTAGAGATTCCGTGGTACAAAATACCATGGGTGGAAAAAACACTTATGTGTATGAAATTAACTTATGTGCTTTTACTATTGGCGACATTCCAGACTTTGGCAAGTGCTACTTACTCGCAGTCGTCCAACATGTCCATTAAGATTGAGAATGCCACTGTGAGACAAGTTCTTCAGCAAATTGAAGAAAATTCTGACTATTACTTCTTATACAGCAGTAAGTTAGTCGATGTTGAGAGGAAAGTGGATATTGATGTAAAAAATGTGAAGATTAACGATGTTTTAAAAGAAGTCTTCAAAGGCACTAATACATCATTCAGAATCGATGGGCGCTTGGTGATGCTTCAGGAATCGGGTTCTCAAAGCAATTTTCGGTCTGGGCAGCCAACAAATATTTCCGGACAAGTAAAGAATACAGCTGGGGAGCCAATTCCAGGAGTAACAGTTGTCATTAAAGGAAGTTCGATGGGGGTTGTTACGGATTTTGACGGGAATTATTCTCTTTCGAATGTTCCGGGAGATGCTACTTTGGTTTTTTCTTTTATTGGTATGAAAACCCAGGAGATACTGGTTGCCGGGAAATCAGTTCTCAATGTAACCATGGACGTTGAAACGATTGGTGTGGAGGAAGTTGTTGTAACTGCATTGGGAATTAAACGTGCCGAGAAAGCACTGGGTTATTCTGTCCAGACTGTGGACGGCGAGAGCCTGCAAAAAGTGACAGGCGTTGATGTGGGAACTTCACTGACCGGTAAAGTTGCAGGAGTATTGGTTCAAAACTCGACCGACTTTAATGTAGAGCCAACTTTTACCATCCGTGGTGAAACTAATCCTTTAATCGTAATCGATGGTGTAGCATACTCCAATAAAAAACTCAATGATATTGCTGCCGAAGACATCGAATCGATGACCGTTTTGAAAGGGGCCACAGCATCGGCCCTTTATGGTTTTCGTGGTGAAAAAGGTGCAATCTTGATCACTACTAAAAATGGTAGCACAGGCAAAAACGGGATATCGGCAGAGGTTACTTCCAATACCATGTTCAATGCCGGGTATCTGGCCATACCAGAAAAACAAAGCGTTTATGGACGTGGTACGGCTTATATATATGACCTGAATTCGGATCAATCGTGGGGTACATTTATGGATGGGTCTATCAAAACCCAGTGGGATCCGTTTGTCAAAGAATTTAGGGATTATGCCTACCTGCCAGTTGGAAAAGACAACTTCAAGAATTTTCTTGAACCTGGTTATATTACCAATAACAACGTAGCGGTGGCATTTAAAACAAACCAAGTCGCAGTTAGAACATCGTTGAACTGGACACAGAACAAAGGCCGCTATCCGAACTCGATGCTCGATAAGTATACCTACACGCTGGGTGGTGATATCGACCTTGAAAAATTCAAGCTAGCTTCAAACATGTCATATACCAAGCGTTACTCGCCCAACATGGGTTCCAACGGCTATACTTCATACGACCCCATGTACACCTTGTTGATCTGGTCTTCTGCTGACTTTAATGTTTTGGATTACAAAGATTACTGGATAAAACCCGGGCAGTTGCAAAACAACCAATTTGGATACAACTACGAAACGCAAAAATATAGCGGAAAAAACCAGAATAACCCTTATTTTGACCGGTATGAAAGGTTGAACGAACAATCGCGCGATATTTTCAATGCTGATTTGACTACAAGTTATGAAATAGCTCCTTGGTTAAAGGCCACGATCCGCTCAGGGCTCGATTTTTTTATCGACCGCGGGCAGCTCCGCATTTCACAAGGATCTTACACTTCAGCAGGTAATACAAGTATTCCTGGAATTCCTTATCCTTGGGGCGAAAGTATCAAAGGATCCTACATGACCGGTAGAACGCAAGGTTTGAGTATCAATAGCGATGCACTTTTAACCGGCAACTACACCGTTACAGATAAATTGGATTTGGAATACCTTGCTGGGGGAACCATTTTCTATGACAGGCAGGATAACATTAACGCTAAAACCGTAGGTGGGCTTTCCATTCCGGGTTACTTCTCTCTGAATGCATCAGTCAATCCGGCAGCGGTTGCCGAAACCACCATTGAGCGGCAGGTAAACTCAGTATTTAGCCGGTTGGCTTTATCTTGGGATAAGTTCATCTTTGTTGATCTCACTGCACGTAAAGATTGGGTGTCCATGCTGGCAAACCCTCAGGTGCCAGAAGATGACAGATCATACATTTATCCATCTGTTTCCGGTAGTTTTGTTATATCAGAGTTACTGCCCGAATCAACAATGGACTGGCTCGACCTGTTGAAGTTAAGATCTTCTTGGACGCAAGCGAAAGCGGCTCCAAGCCCTTATGCTATCAACAGTGTTTTTACTGTTGCTCCGGGAACTTGGAACGATATTAACGGTGCCTCCGCGCCTGAATCACTGTATTTGAATACATACAGCCCGAACAGCTACGCAACCACTGAATTTGGTGTTCAGGCGATAACCTTCAAAAAAAGGCTCACGCTTGATGTTACATACTACAACAAACATATTTTTGACATTCTTTTAAAGGGACCGTTGACATCAGCTTCAGGTTACACAGGCATTTACAGGAATATTGATGAAGAACGTACGACGCGTGGATGGGAGGTCGCTGTAACGGCCACTCCGGTTAAAACAAGAGACTTGCAGTGGGATTTAGGTATCAACTGGTCAACCTATAAACAGGTTTACACCAAACTTGATTCAACTTACACCTCCAATTTTGGACAGCCATGGGTCGAAGTTGGTGAGCGTACCGATGCTTTTGTTACAAAAGACTATTTGCGGGTTCCGGATGGAGAATTTGCTGGCGAATTCATTTATAGTAACGGAAGAATTCAGAAAAGTAATTATAATGCTCTATATGGATACAGCAATCCGGATTGGATTTGGGGCGTAAACACTACACTGAACTACAAAAACTTTAGCTTATTCATGTCGTTCGACGGAGTCGTTGGTGGATTACTCAGTACCAGAACCGAAAGTTACATGTGGCAAGCCGGTGTTCACCCGGAATCGGTCACCAAAGAACGTGAGTTGGATGTGCAGAATCCAGGATCACAAAATTACATTGGAGACGGGGTTAAAGTTGTCTCGGGATCAGTCACCTACGATACTTATGGAAACATTACCAGTGACACCCGTGTGTTTGAGGAAAATGATGTTGCCACAACTTACAAACAGGCAGTGACAGACCTGCACAACACGAGTGCTTGGGGAGGCAGCGCCAACCCTAACGACACCTACTCAAGGACCTTTGTGAAGTTGCGCGAACTGTCGCTTACTTACGCCATTCCAAATGGTTTACTGGCGAATCTGGGCCGCGGTTTTATAAAAGGGGCATCGGTCAGTTTTGTTGGGCAAAATGTCCTGTTTTGGTCGAAAGACTGGAAGTACTCTGATCCTGATGGTGGGGTTGAAGACTTTGCAGACCCATCCGTGCGATACCTCGGTGCCAACATTAAAGTTTCATTTTAATAGAGCATAACTATGAAAAAGCTAGTATATTTTTTTACAATCGTTTTCCTGATCACCGCCGTTTCGTGCGATAATTTTGAGGAAATAAATACCGACCCGAATAAGACAAATGCGGTTACGCCGGCAATGCTTGCCACGCAAACCTTGAAAGACTCCTACCGGTTCTGGAATCCAAACCCATCGGATTTCACCTCTGGAAACCTGTTTAACAAGCACATCACCATGATGGAAACAAACCCGAACCCCGGTCAATACTTCTATTCATATTACCCCTACGGAAGTTTTGGGGCCTTCACCCGCTTAACCGACCTCAATTTTATGGTTCAGTTTGCCGCAGGTTCGCAGTATGAAACAGCTTACGAGGGGTTGGCAAAGTTCCTGAAAGCCTGGTATGGGTACAACATGACTTTAGATATGGGAGATATCCCGTATTCCGAAGCAGGAATGGCAACTGAAGGAATCACCCGTCCCAAGTATGATAAGCAGGCTGATGTTTTTGCATATATTCTTGCAGACCTGCAGGAAGCAGAATCTCTTTTTGCCCAAGCGGTCAACTTCGACGGTGATATCATGTATGGTGGGAAAGTTGCTAAATGGCAGAAACTGTGTAATGCCATGCAGCTAAAGGTTATTCAAACCATCAGCAAAAAAGCTACAGCCGATCAGAAAGCGCGTTTTGCAGCTATCATAAGTTCGGGCAACCTGATGAGTAGCAACGACGACAGCTTTATGCTGCAATTTTCTGAAAATCCGAATGCTACCTACCCCATGTGGAATGGCGAAGAACGGAGAAATTATACCGGGGTTTCGGAGTTGACTGTGAACTCTCTCAAAAATTTCAACGACCGCCGTTTATTCTACTTTGCCGAGCCAGCGGCTGCCGAAATTACAGCAGGAAAAGCCGCCTCCGATTACAGTGCGTATGTTGGGGCCCCAACTGAATTGGCAGCAGAACAATTGGCACTCAACAATGCAGCCGGAAAATATTCAAAGCTGAACAAACGCTATGTCGAATTTCGAGATGGAGATCCGATGCTATATTTTTCTTATGCTGAACAGTGCTTTATCATTGCCGAAGCCATTGAAGAAGGCTGGGTTTCGGGGAATGCCCAAATTTATTACGAAAATGGAGTTAAAGCTCAGTTGCAATATTATATGAACATGCCGCATACTGCTGACTTTGTTCACGGGATGGCAATCGATCAGGCTTATATTGATGGTTATTTTACAGGCAATGCTGCCTATGCAACCGGAGGGAGCAAAACTGACCGTTTACAGCAGATTTGGACACAAAGATGGCTGATTGACTTTTTCCAGGGCAATGGAGGAAATTATCAACTATTTCTGCGTACCGGTTACCCTGTGTATCCGTTAGACCCGACAACTAGTTTGAACCCCGAAGACCCAACAAAATATCCAAAACGTTGGATGTACCCAACGGATGAACAGACGAAAAATCCGATAAATTATCAGCAAGCAATTGATGAACAATACAACGGATTTGATGGCATTAACCAAACTCCATGGTGGTTACAATAAATAACAGAGGCCGAATTTAAACAGCTGAAAATAAAAGGGATGGGTGTCAGGCCCATTCCTTGTTTTAAATAAACCCAGAAGAAATGATAAAAATAGTTTTAGTTTTACTGATCGGAGTATTTTTTAGTAATTGCGCTGGTAACAAGAACCCAAACGCATCAAGTGAAACGGGCAGTGCTGAAACCTGGCACCTCGTTTGGTCTGATGAATTTGATACTGACGGTTTGCCCGATTCAACCCGCTGGAATTATGATACCCGTGGAAATGAATATGGTTGGGGGAACAATGAAAAGCAATGGTATACAGTTGCCAATCCTGAAAATTCAAGGATTGAAAACGGCATCCTTTTCATTACCGCAAAAAAAGAGCCTACCTTCGGCAAAGATTACAGTTCGGCCCGGTTGACCACCAAAGGGAAAGGCGATTGGTTGTACTGCAAAGTTGAAGTCAGGGCAAAGTTGCCTGCGGGAAATGGTACCTGGCCTGCGATCTGGATGCTTCCGACTGAGAACACCTATGGTGGCTGGCCCAAAAGTGGTGAAATCGATATCATGGAACATGTTGGCTTCAGCCCCGATACTGTTTTTTCGACTGTCCATACCAGCAGCTTCAACCACATGATAGGCACACAGGTTGGTAAAAAGATTGGCCTGCCAACGGCAACCACCGAATTTCATGTTTACACTACTGAGTGGGATGAAAATGAAATCCGTAGCTATGTAGATGGCGAACATTATTTTACGTTCAAAAACAACGGTGAAGGTTTTGAAGCCTGGCCTTTCGACCAGCCGTTCCACCTCATACTGAACCTGGCGATCGGAGGCGGACTTGGTGGCCAAAAGGGGATTGACGACAGTTTGTTCCCACATATTTTTGAGGTAGACTACGTCAGGGTTTACAAACAGTAAGAAATTACATCGAATTAATTTTCAGACAAAAATACGCATATATGAAGAGTTGGATGGCTGTTTTGCTGGTGTTAAACCTGCAAATTTTGGCATGCTTCGGACAAAGTTCAAAAACCGCGTGGGACAATACCATCAATAAGAATTGGCCAGATGGTTTTACTCACGTTGAAATAGAATCGAAAGCCGACGGCAAAATGCAGCAGGCTGTTTTCTACAAAACCACACTGGAAAAACAGCAGCCACTGATTGTTTCGCTGCATACCTGGAGCGGCGATTATTTACAGGAAGATCCACTGGCTGGCGAAGTGGAGCTGCACAACTGGAATTACATTCACCCAGATTTTCGGGGGCCAAACAACAACCCTGAAGCCTGTGGGGGTGAACTTGTGTTGGCTGATATTGAAGATGCCATTGGTTTTGCCATACAACAGGGCAATGTTGACACTTCCGAGGTGCATATTATCGGCGTTTCTGGTGGCGGATATGCAACGATGCTTGCATTTATGAAAATTCGCTTTCCGGTAAAAAGTTTTAGTGCTTGGGCGGGCATTTCAAATCTCAACGACTGGTACTACGAAAGTGTGGGCCGGCAGTTGCGGTATGCCCGTGACTTGGAAGGCGTCACTACTGGCAGCGCTGGTTTTGATGCTGCTGAAGCCCGTAAACGATCGCCCATCTTCATGGATTTTCAGCCTGAACTCAGAAAAAATGCAACACTTCGTATCTACACCGGAATTCACGACGGATGCGCGGGGTCGGTTCCAATCACGCAATCCATCAACATGTTCAATAAACTACTGCCCGAAATATATCCCGATAAAAAGGGTGAATCGGTTTCTGACAGTCTGAAACTTGTTTTATTGGAGAAAAGAATGAATCCGGGGGGAATAGAGGGCATTTTGGGTGGCAGGAAAATTCATCTTCAGCGATGGCTGCCAAATCTGAGTCTCACAGTCTTTGAAGGTGGTCACGAGATGCTGGTTCCTCAGGCACTGGCGCTGCTTCAGGTTGGCGAAGAAAACCATATGCAGCCACTGAATATTCTCACCATTGGCGATTCGAACGGTGCAGCTGAAAATGGCTGGCCGGCGCAACTCGGGAAATTGCTTCCGTTTTCGACTATTGTCAATAAATCCATTTCTGGAAATACCATTGGATTTGATAATTTAGACAATCCCAAACTGAACACGCTGCGAAACGTAGAGGATTATCTCGATTCAGCTTTTTGCATCCTTGAGGCAGGACAGCAGCTCGATTACATTATTTTCGGGCTGGGTACAAACGATGCAAAACAGGTATTTGATTCTAAAATAAATGAAGTTTCAAAAAACCTGGATTCCCTTTTGACCATGACCATTCAATATCTCAAAAAGAAAAATAAAGTTATTCCGCATCTTGTCATTCTGACACCTCCTCCGATGAATGAAAAGATAGCAAATACAGAAAAATATGGTGGGGGAAACAGCCGGATCATCCGAAATAATAAACCGTTCAGTCGGGTTGCCCAAAAACAAGGTGCTTCGTTTATCGACAGTTATTCTCCGCTGAGCGAATCAACTTCTGAGATCACTACCGATGGTGTTCATTTGACTACCCGGGCACAATTTGAAACGGCTGGTATGATTGTCAACTTTTTTATGGAACGTTAATTTTTTTTTTCGAATGAATTTATCAAATACAATTATCATACTTTTTTGTGTAGGCATTTTAGTTTCATCCTGCAACACAGCACAAGAAAAATCGGCCCATATCCATACACTGCCCGAAACTGCGGATACAAATGTGGTTTTGCCTCCGTCGTGGGCATTTGGTATTCTATACGGCTCTTACACCAATCAGCAGCAAACCGAAGAGTTGATAAACCAGATTATTGAGCACGATTATCCGATTGACGCATTCTGGATTGATTCCTGGATTTGGGATTGGGAAAACGAAGGGCAAGGACCTAAAAAGTACATGGATTTTGTTGCCGATACCGTTTCGTATCCAGATATGGAGGCAATGTGGACATTCATGGAAGAAAGAAACATTAAAGCGGGCATGTGGATGTGGGATGCCATTATGCAAACCGGCAATGAGGCTGAATACGATGATTTCAAATCGAGCGGCTTCTTCGCTGACGAAAGAATTCGGACAGATGGTTGGCATAATGGTGCGCGAACAACAATTATTGGCGACAACAGCGAAGAGGTGAAAGGCACTTGGTGTGGCGATATTGATTTTGAAAACCCGGAGGCTGCGGCTTATTTTGAGGAAAAAGTGCGTCATTTTTTCGATAAAGGCGTTGATTTTATCAAGCTTGATAAAACCGATGCCATTCCGGTTTGTAAGGCAATGTTTGAGCTGGCGCAGCAATTGGGCAAAGAAACCCGGGGGCGCGGATTTATTCTTTCGCACAGTCATGGTGTGGATACCGAAGAATACAAGCGCTATCCTGGAAAATGGACCGATGACACCCGATCGGATTGGAATGTGGAAAATCCAACGTATGAGTTTTCTCCTTGGCTTCCACGCGTTGCTTTCAAGGAAAACCTGGGCATGTACACTGATACGGGTCGTCATTTTCATGAAATTCCTTTTTTAGCTAACGACATGGGCGGCTTTTCCATTGGAACTGATGGTATTGTTGATGAGGAGCTTTACATCCGCTGGCTGGAGTTTGCCGTTTTTGTACCGCTCACTACGCCTTTTTCGCAACCCGAAAACGCGACCGGAAACATTGCCTTCAAAGTCTCGGAACGAGCCGATGCTCTGTTTAGGCAATATGCCCGGCTAAAAATGGAATTGTTTCCTTACATTTATTCTTATGCCCATCTCGCGCGTTTAAAAGGTGAAAATATAATTCGTCCCGTACGCCTTTATGAATACCTTTTTGGCCATGAAATTTTTGTTGCCCCGGTATATGAGCAAGGAGCTACTACACGAAACATTCTTTTGCCAGAAGATTCTAACTGGATCAACTATTGGAATGGCAATAAACTTAATGGCGGAAAACACATCGAAGTGGCTGCCCCCTTGTATCAAATCCCTTTGTTCATAAGGGAAGGGGCCATAATCCCAAAACGGAAATATGCACGTTCTGTCGAAATGGGAAGCAACCAACAACTGGAACTGCATCTATATGACGGGGCAGATGGCCAATTTACATTGATAGAAGATGACGGTAAAAGCAACGATTATTTGAAGGGTGCCTATGCCAAAACAGACATCCGTTTTGAAACCGGAACGAACGGAAGTAAATTGACTATTGAACCGGTTCTGGGACAATACGAGGGCATGGAGCCCTCGCGCGAGTGGGAGATTGTCTTGCATACAGACAGGGAAGTTGATTCCATTAGCTTAGGAGAAACTGTGCTGAAATTCAATAAAAAGGGAAGAACATATGCATCGAATTCTTTTCCCGCTTTAAAATCAGAGCTGCAGCTAATCTCGATTAGCTATTTGAGGTGAAATCATGAAAGTTACCATACTTTGGTGAGAAGAATTCAGAGGACTGTCTTTCTCAAAGTAAGTGCTGTGGATTTGATATCGAAAACTGAGATTAATGAAATTTTCTTGTCAATAATCATGCAATGATTTTTGGATATCTTGTCTCTGAACGTTTTTAATCATAAGTTGTTTGATATGAGAGTGTTTTTTGTTTTTATCATTTTGGCAGGTGCGTTTCAGCAAATCAGCGCGCAATCGGTTAAGTTTTTAAGTTATAACATTCGGCTCGATATTGCGTCGGATGGCGAAAATTCCTGGCCAAACCGGAAGGACTTTTTGGTTGCGCAGTTGAAATTTTATGGACCCGATATCATAGGAACGCAGGAAGCTCTGCCGGGACAGGTCGCGTATATCGATGAACAATTAACGGATTATCACTATGTGGGTGTAGGCCGTGAAGGAACAGCGGGCGAGCATACGGTGATTTTCTACAGAAAAGATCGCTTTAAACTGTTGGAAGAAAATACGTTTTGGTTGTCGGAAACTCCCGGTGAGGTATCCATGGGCTGGGACGCTGCTTATTTGCGCGTCTGTACCTATGCCCGTTTTCAAGATAAGAAGACCAAAAAGCGCTTTTGGATTTTCAATACCCACCTTGATAATAGTGGGCTACAGGCCCGGATGGAAGGGGTTAAGCTCATTGTTCGGAAAATGGACGAAATTGGTGTTTCCAGTGAACCCGTAGTGTTGATGGGCGATTTCAACGCATTACCCGAAAGCGAAGTGATTGGTTTTGCCAATCAGTATTTTACGTCAGCGGAAGAGCTTTCTGTTGTTCCGCCATTTGGGCCGCACGGAACGTTCAATGGCTTTAACTTTGGCAAGCCAATTGCCAACAAAATTGACTATGTGTTTGTGAAGCGACCGGTTCGCTGTGCGGTTTTGAAATATGCGGTTCTGACGGACTCCGACGACTGGAAATATCCTTCGGATCATTTCCCGGTATTTGCTGAAATCAAATTCTGATTGGTATAAAAGCCGCCGTTGGACAATTGCCTTTAGCTGGTCTTTTTAACAAACTTGGTCAGAATCACAATTTGTTGCCCGTTGACACGTCCTTCAATTTGCTCTGGATTGTCGTGTGCAATTGAGATTCCCCGAACCGCAGTTCCGCGTTTGGCGGTGAAGCTGGTTCCTCTCACATTCAGGTCTTTGGTCAGCACCACAGTATCACCAGCCTGAAGCGTTACGCCGTTACAGTCCATGTGTTTCGCTGCTTGGTCTTGGTTGCTGTTTCCTTCGCCGCTTGCTTTGGCCCAAATCAATACGTCGTCTTCCAGGTAAAGCATATCCAGCAGGTTTTGCACCCATACTTCAGCTTTCAAGCGGTTGAGCATGCGCCACGCCATCACCTGGACAGCGGGCTCCTGGCTCCACATACTGTCATTTAAGCAATGCCAGTGGTTAATATCCACTTGCTCCGGATTTTCGATCTGCTCCAGGCAGCGATCACACAAAAGGACGCTTTTATCTACGCCAGCATTGGTTTTTGGCGGAACCTCGTAAACACTTAATTCGTTGGTTGATCGGCATAACTCGCATGCTGATCCGCTTCGCTCGTATAGTTTTTTCTCCAGGCTCATGTTAACGATTGTATCGAATGGTTCTGCTATTTTGTTTTTTTTGAAGGGCTCAAAGATAGGCCATAATAATTGAAATGAGGCAATCCTTCTTCATTATTCCAGAAGGGGCAGGCTGGGAACAGAAAGTTGTCCCATTGTTAGAACGCTCCATGCTTATCGTGGAACAGTCCATCCTTGTCATGGACAAGTCCACGCTTTTCGGCAAGTGTTCCATGCTTCTCATGGATGAGTTTTTGTAATGACAATACACCTGCTCTTCGGAAAATGCACTAGACTTGGCGAGCTGCTGCCGGGTTTTCTTCCTTCTCCTAACCGCTTCCTTGAACGAAGAGGCAGTTGAGGTTTGGGCTAAAGCCCAGCTTGAGTCGCCGCAACGGCCCAACCCATAGGGGCCGGGTTACTGACAGGTGCATCACTCGTAGTCGGCGATAGCATCTGTCACCCCCGGATGAATCGGGGGTGACGAGACAACCTGCAACGACCGGGCTTTAGCCCAAAACCTATTGAAAGGCGCCCCAACCGAACAAATGACATCAATCAGAAAACAAATGAACGATTTACCAGCAAGAACCGTTATCTCGGTGACTGAAAAAAAATAAAGCCCTTGGCATGGGGAGAAATAGTAAGTATTCAAGCGGATCAATGAGCACTGAGTTGGAAACTCAGGACAGCTAAGTCCTTTCCGACGTTCATCGGAATAAGCAGGTACCGCTTCGCTCAAACAACGGGTCAGGCGAGCAGGAAGGAGAATTTGCAAATTTTTTGAATAGGTATACTCCAAATTCAGACTATCTCCGAATGATACATTACAAATGTTGCAATTAATTTATCACACTACTAATCTATCATACTCATAGTATTAGGTTTCCTAACTGGTTGTAGCTCCCTCTTTTTAGGGGTGCATTACAGCCATATCACGATAGAGAATAAAAAGGATTACATGAGGTATCACCAGTCAATTCAAGTCTTGAGATATCTGAGTATTATATTTTTTGTTTCAGGGATAGGGTTCATAGTAATGAATAGAAATTGATTCTTAAAATCTCCCGCTTATCAGGATATTTCCAAGTAGGAAGCCGCACCGGATTTTTCATAAGGCCTGTAGCTGCGATTGAAGGATTCACTTGAAGCGAAACCCCCACTATTCCATACTCCGTTCGCTATCCAATCTACTTCTTTTCAGGATTGTATTTGAAATAGTACAGGTTGTCCATCGCGCGGATATGTGCGGGAATTTCCCGGATGCGGGTGCCAACTACATCCACCAGCATTAGATTCCGGCAACTGCTTAGGTTGGGCAAATCGGTTAAGGCGGCATTGCCATTCAAATGCAGCTGTTCCAGTTTTGTGCAGTGGGAGAGTAGCGAGCTTACTTCTTGCAGCTTGTTGTTTCGGACAGATAAAATCCGGAGGTTGCTCAGGTTGTTAATCCAGTTTGGCAGCTCGGAGAGCTGGTTGTTGTCAAGGATCAACACTTCAATGCCCGGCAGGTTGGCGCTTATCGGCACTTCCTGCAAGTTTTGGTAACTCAAATCCATGATCCGGTGGGGTGTGCTGCTGATTCCGCGTCCTTCAAAGAGTTCTACCGGATTGCTTTCCTGCGAAAACACCGATAAGCTCATCAGGAGCAGCGCTATGGGTAATAATCGTATTCGTTTCATATTTCTAAATCATTGTTCTGTATGAATAACGTATTAATCTGTCATTTCGTTTCTAAAGGTTGACCTAATGGTTTATTTTGGTTGCGTGGAAGGGTGGGGCCGGAAATAAAAAAGGAGGCCAGCTGACCTCCTTTTTTTTTTACGAATCGTTTATTTTGTTTTGTCTGGTGCTTCCGGCACAGGCGGCAGCGGTTTGTATTCTGTTTTTACCTTTTCTTTGATCACCTCAATGGCTTTCTCCAATTGGGCATCCTTACCCAGGTATTCCTGGTGTGGGTCATTGTCCAGCACAATGTCCGGATCGACGCCGTATCCCTCAATAATCCACTCGCTTTTTTCGGATGAATAAGAAGCAAACTCGGGTTTATTCAGTTCAGCGCCGTCAATAAATGGAAGTGAGCCGCTGATGCCGACAACGCCACCCCAACTGCGGGTTCCAATGACGGTTCCCAGATTGTAGTGTTTAAAGGCGTAGGGAAACAAGTCGCCATCCGAAGCCGAATAGCGGTCAATCAGCAACACTTTGGGGCCAAGCATCATTTGACCGGGAACCGGGGTTGGGTGGGTGGCGTTACGCCGAATGTTGGCGCGCTGGGCCACACGCTGCAAACGCTCAATCAGCATGGGCGAAACATTGCCGCCACCATTGCCGCGGTCGTCAATGATCAGGCCTTTTTTATTGAGCTGCGGATAGAATAATTCGGTAAATTGATTCAAGCCGTTCATGCCCATGTCGGGCACATGAATGTATCCCACTTCTCCGTTGGTTGCTTCATTCACTTTCTTAATGTTGGTGTGAACCCAGTTGTAGTAATACAGATTCGACTCGTCAGCAATTGGCGTGACCAGCACTTGGCGGGCTCCTGCTTTCGAAGCTATGCTGTTGATTGTCAGTTCAACTTCCTTATTGGCTTTTCCAACAAGTAAGGAAAACAGATCCTGAGTTGATTGTGTGCTGACCCCGTCTATGGCGATAATGAATTCGCCTGCTTTGGCGTTGATGCCTACTTCTTTCAGCGGCGAACGCAAGCCTTTATTCCAGTTGGCACCATTCAGAATCTCATCAATTTTAAAATAGCCCGACGGGTCGGCACTGATTCTGGCGCCCAGCAATCCGGTTTGAATCCGTTTGGGTTCGGGCCGGTCGCCACTTTGCACATAGGCATGGCCCACATTCAGTTCGCCAATCAATTCGCCAATAATGTAGGTCAGGTCGTCGCGGTGCCGGGCATGCGGAACTAGTACCGCGTATTTTTTGTGCGTGGCTTTCCAGTCCAGTCCGTGCATGTTTTCAACGTAGAAAAAGTCGCGCATTTGGCGCCAGCTTTCGTCGTAAATCTGCTTCCATTCGGCTTGGTAATCTACCCACACCTTCATGTTCGACAGGTCAATGGTTTCTTCCAGTGTAACTTTGGATGTTGGTAAGTCGATAACCGCCCATTTACTATCTTGCACAACCAGCATTTTATTGTGGTTTGCCGAGATCCCAAAGTTGAATTTTCCCAAGACCGTTTCTTCCTTCTTATCCAAATCATAAAGTTTGGCATTGCGGTCGTCGCTATGATCGATGTAATAAATCCTGTCGCCTACACAGGCGACATTGTAATAATCGGATGCAGAAATTGGAAGCGATACAATCCGGTTGGAAAGCCCTTCTAAATCAATTTTTACGGTTTTGTCATTCGTTTTTTCCTCCTTCTTGTTTTCTTTTTCCTTTGATTCTGTTTCTACCTTGATGGTGTCGTTTTCAGGGGCAAACGGCGATTTGGTTTCATCCGACAAAATGGCCAGGTAAATGCGCGACATCTTGGTGTAGGCATGATTCCATTCGGTTTGGCTGTAGGTTGGGTTGAAATCGCGTGCCGAAACAAACACGATGTACTTGCCATCGCTTGAGAACGACGGAGAACCGGAGTCGTACCAGTTGTCGGTTACTTCGTGGAGGTCTTTGCTGTCTGCCGAGTAAAGCATGATTTTGGTGAAACGGTTATCCGAAGACTCGGCAAAAGTAATCCATTTGCTGTCGGGCGACCAATTGTAGGCTCTGATTAAGCCGTATTCGGAAGTTTGAACAGTGATTATTTTTTTCGAATCGAGTTCGACATAGCGAAGGCGGTGCTTTCGGTCGGACCACATAATTTTCTTGCTGTCAGGTGACCATTCGAGGCTGAACTTGTAGGTGTCGGCATCTTTGGTCAACTGAATGGGGGCGCCATTGCCCTGCTGATCCTGGATGTAAACTTCAAACTCGCCAGACTGGTCACTCAGGTAGGCAATGTATTTGCCATCGGGCGACCAAACTGCACTGCGCTCATGCGCTCCAGGCGTTTTGCTCAGGTTGTTGGTGATTCCTTTTTTTGCCGGAACATTGAATACATCGCCACGGGCGGAGAACACAACACGTTCGCCATTGGGAGAAACATCGCCATCGGTAATTCGTTTCGAGGCATCTGTCCACTCGTTGCGTGCATAGATAAAATCGTTGTTAATTTGAATCGGAATTTTTATGGCTTGCTTGTCATTCACATTCATTTTGTAGAGGTAGCCGCCGTTTTCAAACACAATGTAATCGCCGCCAATCGAAGGGAATTTGACATCGTACTCGGTAAAATCTGTCACTTTCTCAACCGCTTCGGTTTGGGTGTTGTACACAAAAATATTCATGGTACGATCGCGGTCCGAAAGAAAGAAGATCTCGTCACCTGCCCACATCGGAATAATATCCTGCGCCTTATTATCGGTCAGATTTTTTACTTCTTTTGAATTGAAGTCGAACAGCCAGATATCGTCAGCCATTCCGCCCTCGTAATATTTCCAGGTGCGGAACTCGCGAAAAACACGGTTGAATGCCAGTTGCTTACCATCAGGTGAGTAGCTCATAAAACCACCTTCGACCAAGGGAAGTTCTGTTGACAGACCGCCTTCGGCCGGAACCAGGAACAGTTGTCCTTTAAACGAATTGAAGCTTTGCTTGCGCGAACGGTACACAATGTTTTTGCCATCCGGCGTCCAGCTCATCACAATGTTGTTAGGCCCCATGCGATCCGAAACTTTGTCACGGCCCAGGGTGGCTGTGTGAGTCAGGCGCTTGGGAGTTCCGCCGCTGGCTGGCATGACAAACACTTCGGTGTTGCCATCGTATTGGCCGGTAAAGGCCAACTGGCTTCCATCCGGAGAAAAACGGGCAAACAGTTCGAAGCCAACATCATTGGTTAGTTTCCGCGCCGTGCCGCCGTCCGAATCAACGGAATACAAATCACCAGCATAGGTAAACACAAGCTGATTCCCTGAAATGGCAGGAAAACGAAGCAGTCGCGCTTCATCGTTTTCTGCCGAAACGAAATTGATTCCAAACAGGAATATAAAAACGAGTGAAAGATAAGTTTTAAACATACGGATTCAATTTAATTTATATCAATAAGGAGTAAGTAAAATCGACAATATATTGGTATCATTTGGTCAGTTCAATTACAGTGTGAAAACGAAACAATTTTGTTTTGATAACAATTGGCTGGCTGAAAGGTTATTTCTGCATAAAATGAGGCTACCGCGGATTGATTTATGAACAGATTCTGAAACTGTTTGTCCTTATTTGTATAGCGAATTTGAGGAATTCGATGAGTCTGAAATTGAAAAGCCAATATTGACTATGATTGAACTGATTATTATCCGCCACGGCGAAACCACTGAAAATGCCGGCAATATTTGTCAGGGGCAACAACACGGGTGTTTGTCTGAATTGGGAATTCAGCAGGCCCGGAATTTAGCTTCAAGTTTGAAAGATGAGTTGATTGATGTGGTTTTTTCGAGCGATTTGCGGCGGGCTATGGATACAGCCAATGAAGTATTGAAGTTTCATCCGACGCTTAACCTGCAAACCGATCCTCTTTTACGTGAGCGTTCGTTGCCTTTATGGGAAGGCAAACCATTTCCCGAAAATTGGAAGTGGGAGTACTTGCCCCAAGGTTCAGAAACGAATGAAGATATGATGGACCGGGCGTCCAAATTTATTGAGAAACTATTGGCAAACCACGATGGACAATGTGTAGTCGCTGTTACGCATGGAGGATTAATTCGGGCTTTTCGTACGGTAATTGCTAACCAGCCGGCCAGCTACTACTTTTCGTGGGATGTGAGCAAAAATACTTCGGTGAGTCGGGTTGAGCTGCATAGGGATGGGAAGCACAAACTGGTGGAAATAAACAATACAGATCACTTGGACTTGGAAACGCCGGGAACCGCGCAATTGTTTTCGTGAGTTAAGTTACATCCATTTTTGGTCGAAAGTTGAAAGTGCACTCTGGTGTCATTAGGTGGTCATTTGATTGTCATTTGATTGTCATTAAGGAGTCATTCAATTGTTAACAGGTGGTCATTCAATTGTTTTGAACGATCAATGACAGCAATTAACAGCCACTGCAGAATCGACAGGCAGGTCATCCGGCAGTCATAAAATTAATAGAAGATTAAATTCTTGGGATATTGGGACGTGTGCCGTCAGGAAAGTTTTAAGCTGTAAAAAAAAGCGTAATTTCACCCGCTAATTTCAAGAGAGAAGTTATGAAGCTAGATAAACACCCGGACGCAGAGGCGTTGATTTTTGACTTAGATGGAACGCTGTCCGATTCGCTCCCGGTTCACATTGCTACCTGGTACACGGTTTGTAAACACTACAACTGTGAATTCGACCCGTCAATCATTGAAGAAATGACTGGTATGCCGACCATTGAGTTTGCTCACCGGATTATCCGTGATAATGGATTGAAAGGCGTGGACCCGGAGGAAATGGTGCGTATGAAACAGCAAACGTTTTGGAACAGCATTGACAAGCTTCGCCCGCACGAGTCGGTGATCAGTTTGGTGCATCAGTATCATGGTAAAATTCCGCTGACTGTGGGCACCGGGGCCAGCCGTACAAGTGCTGAACTGCAACTAAAAGCGCTGAAAATCTATGATCTGTTTGATGCTATTGTTACGGCCGATGATGTGACCGAGCACAAACCCTTACCTCAAACCTTTTTGAAATGCGCCGAGTTGGTTAAAATTAATCCGGAGAAATGCCATGTTTACGAAGATGGCATTTTGGGCATGCAGGCTGCAAAATCGGCTGGCATGTTTTTAACCGATGTACGTCCGTTCCTGAAGAATTAGTAGATCCATATAGCCCGGGCCCATGCAAAATTACTGGTTGTCGTTATCTACCATACTCCCGCTTTTCCTGGCTGCTTTGGCCGGTTTGCTTTTTAGCCGGACCAAGTCGTTTAAAAAAGAATGGATTGATGTGTTGAATGACTATGCGCTGTGGATTGGTTTTCCGGCGCTGATCCTGGTGGCCTTGTTTAAGCTGGACGTGCCTTTGGCCGAGTATATCGATCTGGCTGCATGGAATTCGGCTTACATTGTGTTGTGTATGCTGTTGGCTTTCCCGGTTGCCAAACTTTTCCGGTTGAGCACCGATACCTTGCGTACCTTGATTTTGGCTTTTTCATTTGGCAACGTGTCTTACCTGGGCATTCCGGTTCTGATGAATGTATATGGCTCCGGCATTCTGGCCGAGTCTACTTTGCTGTCGGCGGTTTATTTGTTTTGGTTGTTCACCCTGGGGATTATTTTGGTTGAAGTGTTGGGCGAGCACGATGTCAATCCGCTTGTTGTGGTGAAGAACCTGCTTCAGAATCCGCTGCTTATAGCTGTTTTGCTTGGCTTACTGGTTTCAATATTGAAATTTGAAGTGCCTGAAATTTTGGTGAAAGGGCTGGATTTGTTTGCTACTTCGGTAACGGCCGTTGTGTTGTTTTCGCTGGGACTGTTTTTGGGAACCCACCCGTTTGGAAAGCTAAAAGAATGGTTGCCGGTGGCAGGGTTTTCAATCGCTATTTTGCTGCTTTTACCCTTAGTGTTTTATGGTGTGGTCCTGTCTTTTGGTGTGTCATTCGATGTTCGCTCCAGCATTTTGGAAGGCGCGATGCCCATGGGATTAACGCCTTACGTTTTGTCGGTAAAATACAAATTGAACGCCACCTTTGCTTCGAAGGTGGTGGTGTTGAGCACGATTTTGAGTGTTTTAACGCTCCCCTTATGGATTCAGATCCTTGGCTAAGTAGTTGTTCAGTTCGAAGCCGATCCGCTCAAAATCAATTTCCTTTCCAATAAAAACAAGCCGGTTTTTTGGAGCTTCACCGGGCATAATCAGGCTGCCTTCCGAATAGCTCGTACCTCCGCCGACTGATTGTACCACAATTTTGTTGGGGTTGTTTTGAGTGAAAAGAATGCCTTTGATGCGGTATATCTGGAGTTGATTGATGGCCGCAAAATAATCGAACCAATATTTGAACCGGTCCAGTTTTATATGGCCTGAAAACTCGTGGGTGAATGTGGTATACTTTTTCGATTCGACCAAGCGAAAAAGAAAGGGCTCGGCCATTTTCTGTTCCAGTCTTCCCTGTACTTTTTCAGCAAAATTTTCAAGGAAAAACCCGTTGCTTTTTCCAAATTCCGTAGCGATTGTCTCCGCGGTTCCATTCCATGCCGCGAGTCTTTTCTCAATCTCGGGTAAGCTGGTTTCTAAAGCCCTATCGGTTTTGTTGATGATGAGTAAGTCGCTCAGAATAACCTGCAATTGTTGTTCGCGCTCACTCATTTGCTGCTCAAAATTTTGGGCATCAACCAGGCAGACACTCCCGGCAAGCGTATATTTTTCTTTCAATTCCTGGTCTTCATAAAAAGGTTTGATTACGTTCGAAAGATCAGCTACTCCCGTGGTTTCAATGAGCAGGTAGTCAATTTCACCGGCTTTTTCGGCTAGGTCGAGCAGGGTTAAGGAGAATTCGTTGGAAATGGAACAGCAGATGCAGCCATTGCTTAAGTCGAAAATATTCTCACTTCGCATGCCCACAATCAAATCCTGATCAATGGATTGCTGTCCAAACTCATTCTCAACCAAGGCCAGTTTCAGTTGCTGGTGATGGCGTATCACTTCGTTTATAAATGTGGTCTTACCGGCTCCAAGAAAGCCGGTAACAATAATGACGGGTATTTTTTGATCAAGTTCCAAGTTTCAAAATTTAAGTTCCAAATCCTAAGTTTCGAGTTTCAAGTCTGTTTCAGAGTCCGTTTGCTCCATGCTGGTGAAGATTGCAAAGCGATTGGTCAACATTCGCGTTTTCCATGCGTTTTTTTTCTGTTCTTTCGCCTGTTTCTTCCAAGTCTTGCGCCACACCTTCCTTCAGGTGCTTTATGCTTTCCTCAACGTGCTTTTTATGTTCCTCAACATGCTTTTGGCATTCTTCAGCATGCATTAAATGTTACTCAAACTATTTTTCGGTTGACTAATCCACGCTTTACCTGTGGCGATTGCTAATCGTTAATACTCATTCGGGCAAACGGAACGGCATCCTGCGCGGCAAACTGTCCCTTCTGGTATTTGTAATAGCCGGTAATGGCAATCATGGCCGCATTGTCCATGGTGAAGGCAAACTTGGGAATAAACAAGTTCCATTGGCGTTTTTCGGCTTCGACTTTCAAGGCGTTTTGCAAGCCCGAATTGGCGGAAACACCACCACCAACGGTAATTTCTTTGATGCCGGTTTGCTTTGCCGCCTTCACCAGCTTGCTCATCAAAATATCGATGATGGTTTTTTGGAGCGAAGCACACAAATCGGCCTGATTTTCTTTAATAAAGTTTTCGTTTTCCTTGATTCGGTCGCGCAAGAAATACAGAAAGCTTGTTTTTAGTCCGCTAAAACTGTAGTCCAGATCTTTGATGCGAGGTTTCGAAAATTCGAAAGTATGGGGATTACCCTCTTTCGCCAGTTTGTCGATCAGAGGACCGCCGGGGTAGGGCATGCCCATCACTTTGGCGCACTTGTCGAATGCTTCGCCGGCCGCATCGTCAATGGTTTGGCCAATCACCTCCATCTCCAAATGATCCCTGACAATAATGATCTGGGAGTTTCCTCCGGATACTAGCAAATTGAGATGTGGAAACTTTGGTTCGCGAAATTCAACGCCATCTTCTTCAATAAAATGAGCCAAAACATGCCCCTGAAGATGGTTGATTTCAATCATCGGAATACCGGCTGCCAGCGAAAAACCTTTGGCAAACGAGGTTCCTACGAGTAACGATCCCAGCAAACCCGGACCACGGGTGTAGGCTACAGCCGAGATTTCATCGCGGCTGATTCCGGCCTGCTTAATAGCTTGGTCGACTACCGGTACGATGTTTTGCTGGTGCGCCCGCGACGCCAGTTCGGGAACAACACCGCCGTAAGCTTCGTGAACTTTTTGGCTGGCTATAATATTCGACAGCAGAACACCGTTCTTGATAACAGCGGCTGAGGTGTCGTCGCATGATGACTCAATTCCTAAAATGATGATATCTTTTTTGTTATTCATGAAAACCAATTTTCAGGGTAAGATTCAATTATTTTAACTGTTGAACCTAACGATTTACGTGGAATTTAGTTTATTTTGCTTTCAAATTACCGAGGGACAAAATTATCAAAAAATCGATTAAAATAGTATTGTGGGGTTTTGGGATCCTGGTCGTCCTGATTCTGGGAGCTTATTTGGCTTTCCAGGCCAGTGTGGTCCAAACTTTTTTGGTCAGGCAAATTGCCAATAACCTTTCGGAACGGCTGAATACAAGGATAACACTGAAAAGTGTGGACATTCGTTTTTTCAATCAGGTTATTTTGAATGAGTTTTTGGTTGAAGATCAGCAGCAGGATACCTTATTTTATGTGGGGAGAATGGCGGCTTCGATTGACGATTTGAGTGTGAAACGGAAAATGATCAACCTGTCGTCGCTTGATATGGAGCAGACCAAACTCTTTGTTTCGCTTACGGAAGAGAATCTGCCCAATTATAAATTTATTTTCGATGCGTTGCGTTCCAATAAACAAAAAGATAACTGGGATTTTATTTGTCAGAATTTTCTTTTTAGCGATACGCGTTTGGGGTACTCGTACTATAAAACTGAGGCACCGAAAACCATTGATTTATATAACATTCAGATGGACGTCAGTGATTTTGTTTTACATCATGATTCATTGTCGTTCAATATCAACCAGATGAGTCTTGACGACCGCAAGGCTTTTAAATTAACTTCGTTGAGTACGCAACTGGTTTCATCCAATCACATGGTGAAACTGCAAAACCTTCGGGTGGAGACGCCACATTCGGCTATTGTTAACGCCGATGTGACCATTGATCAAACAGAAATGCATGAAGGTAAGGATTTTTCGTTTTTGAAGCTGGATGTCGATTTGAAGGAAACGGTTTTGGATTTTGTTGACTTGGGACAGCTGGTACCTTCCGTGCGGGGAATGGATTTGAAAATGGATCTTTCAGGACGGGTCTATGGAACCATTGCAGATTTGAAAGCCAAGGATTTGCAAATGAGCCTTGGCGAAAATACCCGCTTGGTTTGCGATTTTTACACCAATGGCCTGCCCAATTTGGATCAGACTTACATCTCGTTGGATTTAAAAAGCTCGACAGCGGATTTTAAAGATTTGAGCCAGATTAAATTACCCCATTCTTCAAAGGCTGATTATTTGCAGTTTTCGCCCTTGTTGCACGATGCAGGTGTTGTTCGTTACGAAGGAAATTTTACAGGGTTTTTAAGCGATTTTGTCGCCTACGGAACCGTGCGATCCAATTTTGGGGAAATAAGGACCGACCTTTCTTTTGTTCCGCTACAAGGAAATCGGTTAAAAGTTAACGGGAGTGTAAAAACAGTTAATTTCGAGTTGGGCGCGTTTACTCAGTATGACAAATTTGAGCAGCTTACATTTAACGGACAGGTTAACGGTTCGTTTCATAAAATAAGCCGGGCTTTTAACGTCGCCATTGCAGGAGTTGTGGATAGTCTGGTTTTTAATGATTATAAGTTTAAGAATCTCACCCTCGACGGTGCAGTTCAGGATCGAAAATTCGAAGGTAATCTGACGATCAGCGATCCCAACCTTGATGCTGGTTTTGTTGGTAAACTGGATTTTAATACGCCGATCCCGGAGTTTGATTTTGAGCTCAATCTGGAGCAAGCCAACCTGATAGCACTGAATCTTGATCACACCTTTGAAAAGTCGCTGCTTTCAATGGCGTTGAATGCCAATTTTAAGGGGAATAGCATTGATAACCTGGACGGTAATATTCAGGTTGCCGAAGGACAATACGTCAACGAATACGACACCTTGGCTCTCAGTAGTTTAAGTGTTAATACGTATTTTGAAAATGTTTCTCATCTTCAGGTTCGTTCCGATTTTGCAGATGCTCATATTGCCGGAAACTATTCTTTTCTGACCCTGTTTGGAAGTTTTAAAAATTTAATTCATCGCTATTTACCTTCTTCAGGTATTGAGTTTAATGAAAGAATGACAATGAACCAGTTTGATTTCATGGTGACGGTGAAGGATATGAAACCACTAACTAAGACATTGCTTCCCGAACTCTTTGTTGGACCTGCTGAAATTACCGGGCACTTTGACGATCAGGGGCTGACTCTGGATCTGGTTGCCGATATTCCACGAATGGAATACCGGGATTTGGTTTTCAATGGCTATTCATTGTCTGTGCATACCAATGAGAAGATTGAATTTAAGAGTCGGTTAGATGAGTTGCAGTTGAATGAAAATCAGAGTATTTACAATCTGGCTATCTTAGCTGATGCCGCAGATGACCGGCTGAACTCCAAAATAGTGTGGAATAATTTTCATCAGGAAACCTACAGCGGCGAACTGGAGACCCAAGTCGATTTTCTAAAAAACGGTTACGATCGTACGCATGTTGATATGGAGGTCTTACCATCACGGATTTATATTTCGGACACCCTTTGGACGGTGCACCCTTCTCGAATAACCATCGATTCGACAAGAATTGCTGTTGGTAACTTTCAGATTTCGAATGGAGACCAGCAATTTACCTTGGATGGCGTGATTTCAAAAGATAAAAGTGATCGGTTGAATTTAAAGGTGAATGAGTTGAATCTAGGGCATTTGAACTCACTCGCACAACGAAACTTTGAAGTTGAGGGAATTCTGAATGGAACAGCAAGTGTCTTTGATGTGTATGAACGTGCCTTGTTTTTATCTGATTTGAGGATCAATGATTTGAGTTTTCGGGACCATGAGATTGGAGAACTTAGCATTGTTAGCAAGTGGGATCGGCAGTCGGAGGAAATTCAGACAGAATTGCAGATTGACAGTAAAAACCATCAGGCTTTTTACGCCTATGGCACTTACACTCCGGCAAACGACTCGATTGATTTTTACGCCAGCTTGAATGATTTATCACTGACAATTTTGCAACCGATTCTGCAGAATAGTTTTCAGGATATTCGCGGTCGCGGCACTGGCGATGTGTGGATCCACGGAAACACAGAGAAAATTCTGCTGGATGGCGATGTGCTTGGTCTTGATGCGGGGCTGGCCATGAAAGCACTTCAGGTAGATTATTATTTCAGCGACACCATCAGCTTTCGTTCCGACTCCATTGTGTTTGATCAAATTCAAATTACTGACTACCAGGGGAACAAAGGGGTTTTTAATGGCTCCATTCGTCATGATAACTTTGGGAATATGGATTATAATCTGGCTTTACGTACTTCGAGGTTGATGGCTATGAATACGACTTTCAGAGATAATGAACGATTTTATGGAAAGGCTTATGCCAAAGGCGTTTTGGAAATTCGAGGACATGGTAAAGATATTACTTTAACTTCGGAAGCAACCAGCTTAAGTGGCACATCCATCAATATCTCGTTAGATTATGAAGCGGAAGCACAGGAGTATGATTTCATTCATTTTGTGAATAGTGAAACACAGGACGCCAAATCAACGGAGCGGAAGGTGCGAACCGAAAAATCCAATGTCAAGATGATCTTTGATTTTGATATAACACCCGATGCGCTTGTTCAGCTGATTTATAATTCGCAGATTGGCGATATGATTCGATCGCGTGGAACAGGCGACATGCAGGTTCGCATTGACCCGGATTTCAATATTACGATGTTCGGGGAGTATCGGGTTGATCAGGGCGACTATTTGTTTACTTTGCAGAATGTGATAAATAAAAAGTTTGAAATAGCCAGCGGAGGTACGATCCGCTGGAATGGCGAGCCATATGATGCTATTGTTGATATTGAAGCCATCTATCGATTAAAGGCATCCTTAACTGAGCTTTTTCCCAATTCGGTCGAGAATATTGATTATGCTCAGCGAATTCCGGTAACGTGTGGCATTTTTCTAACCGAGAACCTGAATAATCCATCGATCGCTTTCGACATCAATTTTCCAACAGCCGAAGACCGGATAAAAGATCAAGTGCAACAATTTATCAGTACAGAGGAGGAGATGAACCGACAGATCCTGTCGCTGTTGGTATTGGGGCGGTTTTATACCCCTGAATACCTTCGCGGATCTTATCAGGCTTCCAATTCCAATGTGGTTGGATCTACAGCGAGTGAGTTGTTTTCGAACCAACTTAGTAACTGGCTTTCACAAATTAGCAACGATTTTGATATCGGAGTGAATTATCGTCCAGGCAATCAAATGTCGGACGATGAAATTGAACTGGCGTTGAGTACGCAAATTTTCAATGATCGGGTTACCATAAATGGCAACATTGGTAACAACAGTACTACGAATGCTGCCCGTTCCAATAGCAACAACATTGTTGGCGATTTCGATTTGAACGTTAAATTGACAAACAATGGTAAGCTTCAGCTGAAAGCCTACAACCGGTCAAATAATAACCTGATTTATGAAACTTCGCCGTATACCCAGGGTATCGGAATCTCATACCGGGAGAACTATGACAATTTCACAGAGCTCTGGCATAAAATGGTTCGATTGATTGGAATCCGGCAAGAAGATTGAGGCATGAAAGTTGTATATTAGCTGCCGGTCTGAACCGGGTGTCTGATCGTGTTACTTTAAGTAGTAACTTTGTAAATATTCATTATTTTTGAGGGGTATAATAAATGCTTTTATACCTCGTTTTTTATGTGTTCCTCTAAATAAAAATTTATGTTTGGAAATATTCTTTTACAAGTTTCGAATGCAGCTGGCGATAGTCTTGACGTGATGGCAGAATCAGCAGGTCAAGATGGGATTGTAACCCGTTTTTTTGATTTAGCATTAAAGGGTGGGTGGATTATGATTCCCATTCTGGTACTTTCGTTAATAGCAGTATTCATTTTTTTCGATCGATATTTTGCCGTTAAAAAGGCTGGCAAAGTTGATTATTCGTTACTTGAACGCGTGAAGGATTACATTTCACAGGGTAACATAGAAGCGGCATTGTCGTTGGCCCGTTCGCAGGATAACCCAACCGCCCGGATGATTCAGAAGGGAATAAGCCGGATCGGCCGTCCAATGGCAGATGTGAACTCGGCGATTGAAACAGTTGGCAACCTCGAAATTGCCAAGCTTGAAAAGGGCTTGCCTGTTTTGGCCAGTGTGGCTGGTGGTGCTCCAATGATTGGTTTTCTGGGAACTGTCATCGGAATGATTCAGGCATTTTACGATATGGCTAATGCTGGCAGCAACATTGATGTAACTTTGTTGTCATCCGGAATCTACCAGGCCATGGTAACAACAGTAGCAGGTTTGACCGTTGGGATTATCGCCTACTTTGCCTACAATATTTTGGTAGCCAATGTTGAAAAGGTAATTTTTAAAATGGAAGCAGCCACTTCTGAATTTCTTGATCTTTTAAATGAACCAGCAAGATAACAGCAATGGCCTTAAAAAGAAGAAATAAAGTCGATGCCAGTTTCAGCATGTCCTCCATGACCGATATCGTGTTCTTGTTGCTGATTTTCTTTATGGTGACTTCAACTTTAATTGCTCCCAACGCGTTGAAACTGCTGTTGCCACAAAGTAACAATCAAACCGCAGCAAAGCCGATGACCACTGTTTCGATTACGGCCGATCTCAAGTATTTTGTCAATACCGGAGGAGAAGTTGAACGCGTCGCATTCCACGAAATAGAACCTGCTTTGCAATTGGCCATTGGAGATAATCCCGAAGCATATGTGTCGCTACATGCCGATAAGTCAGTTCCGATTGAGCAAGTTGTTAAAGTAATGAACATAGCGAAGAGGAATAAGTATAAAATGATTTTGGCCACCGCGCCGGAAGGACGTTAATGAGCTACATTGGAGAACATAGAAAGGGATTTGTAGGGACAATTATTTTCCACGTTGTTGTTTTGATATTGCTCCTGCTGTTTGGATTTTTCACTCCACTTCCATTGCCGGGAGAAGAAGGTATTCTCGTGAATTTTGGTAATACAGATCAGGGAAGTGGCCCGCAAGAACCTGCACCAAGCAGGCAAACAGCACCTCCTGTTGTGCAAGAGAAAAAAGAGGTTACGCCGCCCCCTGTTACACCGCCCCCACCCACACCATCTGTTTCTCAGCCTGAGGTTAAAGAAGAAATGATGACTCAGGATTTTGAGGAAACGGTGGCCATTGATGCTGCCAAAAAGAAGCAGGAAGAAGAACGAAAGCGTTTGCAGGAACAGGAAAACAAAAGAAAACAGGAAGAACTTGAGCGGCAGCGAAAAATAGACCAAGAAGCACAACGTAAAGTTGAACTTGAGCGTCAGCGGCTGGCCGAAATAGAGCGCCAACGACTGGCTGAGGAAGCTGAGCGCCGGCGTCAGGCTGAAGCGGAACGGAAGCGAAAAGAAGCTGAACAACAAAAAATTGCAGAAATAAATAATCGGGCATCGAATGCTTTTGGAGCCGGAGGTGCCGGAACAAGTGATTCGGAAAGCATGGGGCAGGGAGTCACTTTCCCGGGAGGAAACCAAGGTTCGCCCAATGGTTCGGCTAACTCCGACAACTATGGCGATGGCGGTGGACAAGGAGATGGAATTTCATATGATCTGGGGGGCCGCTCGCACAAATCGTTGCCAAAACCCAATTATCCTGGAAATGAGGATGGAATCGTCGTTGTGACGGTTAGGGTTGATAAATCAGGCAAAGTTATCAGTGCTGAACCGGGTGCGCGTGGATCAACAATTTCCAGTGCCCAGTTTTTGAATGAAGCAAGACAAGCCGCTTTAAAGGCCCGGTTCAATGAAGATCCTTCAGCTCCTGCTGTTCAGCAGGGGACCATTACGTATCGCTTCGTATTAGACTAATAACCGGGTTTTATTCATTCCAGATTTCCCAGGCTTTCTCGGCCTGCAGGTGAAGCATTTCCAACCCGTTTTTAGTTGCTGCTCCCTTTACGTTTCCTTTTCTCATGAATAAAGTTTCCTCCGGGTTATAAACCAAGTCGTAAAGAACATGATCCGGCGTGAGGAACTCATAAGGAATCGCCGGGCAGTTGTCAACCTTAGGATAAGTTCCCAAAGGAGTAGCGTTGATAACAATGAGGTGATCTTTCAGCAAACTTTCGTCAACTTGATTGTAGCTCACTTCGTTTACATCCAATTTCTCTTTTGTCGTCGCTGAAATGTATTCAATTTTGTTCTGAGTAAGAACATACTTAATGGCTTTTGATGCACCGCCTGTGCCTAAAATCAAGGCCTTTCGATGTTTCGATTTTAGCATGGGCACGATTGAATGCTCAAAGCCATAGCAATCGGTATTGTATCCTTTTAGCTTAATTTGATTGTTTGAGCGGATAATTTTTATTGTATTGACGGCCCCTACTTCTGCCGCCTGTTCATCAATCTCATCGAGATACGGAATAATTTGCTGTTTGTATGGAATGGTGCAATTGAGTCCCGCAATGTGCTCATTTGCTTCGAAAATCGAAGGAAAATCATCGATTCGATCCAGCTCGAAATTCAGGTATTCATGACCCGTTAATCCCTCTTTCTCAAATTTCTCTTTAAAAAATCCCTTGGAAAAAGAGTATCCTAATCGATAGCCAATTAGTCCGTATGTTTTCATTTTTGTAAGCGCTTCGATATTCCTTCGACTATAAAAATAAGAGCAAAACCGGCAATAGCCAGGCATATAGCACCGAGCAATTGAGGCGAATTGCCGGTCAATGCTTCGTAATTTGCGGGCAAAACGTTTTGTTCCAGAAGCGGCTTTACTACTCCGTGGCGATCAACGAAAGTTTCGACCACTTCTTTCCACGGCCAGACTTTGTTTAGCGAACCGATCATAAAACCAGCGAGCAATGCTATGGTCACGTCGTAAAAGCGCTTTAGTAACCAACTTAGTAAGTTTGAAAATAGTACAATTCCGATCGCGGCTCCCGCCATAAAGACTGCAATGACCGGCAAATTAAAGTTGGAAACTGCTCCCAAAATAAATTTGTACATTCCGAGAAGCACTAAAATGAAACTGCCCGAGATGCCCGGTAGAATCATAGCGCAGATTGCGATTGATCCCGATAAAAAAACAAAGACATAACTGCTGTGTGCTTCAGCCGGCGTGATGACAGTGATGAAATAAGCAACCACAGCTCCGGCTGTAAGCGCCAAAAAAGTTGCTGCATTCCATCGACCAATATCCTTACCAACATAGATCGCGGAAGCAACAATTAGCCCAAAAAAGAAAGACCAGATTAATATGGGGTGATGATTAAGCAAGTATTCCAAGCCTCTGGCCAAGGATAAAATGCTAATGCCGATGCCCAGAACAACGGCAAATAAGAAATTACCATTTATTTCATTCCAGAAGGCCTTAAATTTGCCCGTGAAAAATAATTTCAACGAGTGGAAGTTGACGGATTTTATGGAGTCAATCAATTCCTGGTAGATCCCGGTAATAAATGCAATTGTGCCGCCTGAAACTCCGGGAACAACATCTGCAGCCCCCATTCCCATACCTTTAAGAGTAAGGAGAAGGTATTCTTTTAACGATCGATTCATAGTTGCTTTTTTATGGAAAGCAAAAATAGGGTAGGAATTAGGAAAAAGAAAGATTTGAAGAATATTTTAATCGAATTTGACCATAAAAAAACATCAGCCAACCATGGACTATGATTTGAGTAAATTAACGGTATGACAAGCGACAACAGCAGCGGTTTCCGTTCTTAGGCGGCTTTCGCCCAAACTAACCGGGATAAATTGCCTCTGAAGTGCCAGCTTAACTTCCTCTTCTGAGAAATCGCCTTCAGGGCCAATCAGAATTAAGTTGGACTTGCTTAAATCCAATTCCTCCTTAAGTTCTCGCTTTTTCTGTTCATAGCAATGAGCAATAAACTTTCGGCCACCAAAATCCGATTCCAGGATGCTTTTCAGCGGAGTTAGCTGGTTTAACTTTGGCAAATACGCTTTTAACGACTGTTTCATGGCCGAAATGATCACCTTTTCAAGCCGCTCATTCTTAATTGTTTTTCGTTCCGAATGATCACATAACACTGGGGTAATTTCGTCCACGCCAATTTCGGTGGCTTTCTCAAGAAACCATTCAAAACGATCAATGTTCTTCGTTGGGGCTACCGCGAGGTGGAGGTAATGACTTCGCCTGTTGACTTCGCTTGTTTTTTTTGTGATTTCAACCTCGCATCTTTTTGGATGTGCATCAACGATTTTGGCCTCGAGAAAATTTCCTTTGCCATCAACTAATTGGATTTTGTCACCATTCGCGAGTCGCAGAACACGAACAGCATGCTTCGATTCTGTTTCGTCTAGATAGAATTTTGAATCGATGATGTCTGGCGTATAAAATAGCTGCATGTGAAATTGGTTTTGCGAAAAAATGTTATTATAGCTCTACAGCAAGAACCCGAAAGTAATAAGAATCCCCGGAATCTCAATACTGATCTTCCGGGGAGAAATTCGGTCTGTTATTTTTTCGAACCCTGATTATTTGATCATTCTGGGTGTTAAATGGAATGCCAAATCTCCACCTCTCGCCGAAACCTCTTTCCAGCTATTGACATCAAAATCGACACCAACTGTGGAGCAAGTTGGCATGTCGCTGTTAAATAACTTAACAAGATTATTGGTCAGGTGATATACCAGCGGGTTATGTCCAAAAACAAAAACAGTTTGCACTTCTTCGGCAACGTCACGCAAAAGATCAACAAACTCCTGTGTTGTCATTCCCTCATATAATTCTTCTTCGATTTGGATTGAATGAGTTGGATAGCGAAAATTTTCAGCATAAATTTTCGCCGTTTTCAAAGCTCGTTTGGCTGGACTGGAAATAATCAGGTCAGCTTTTACTCCATCACCCATTAATTTAGAACTAATCCGGTTCGCATCATCTTTTCCCCGATCCCGAAGTTTTCTGCTAAAATCATCATCATAGCCGTATGGCACTGCTTTCGCATGGCGAACAATCACAACTCTTTTCATTCGATTAGTTTTCTATGTTTGATCAATAATGTAAAACTTAAATTCCGGTTAAAAATCGGTATAAATAAACAATTTTTCAATCAAAATTACCCTATTTTTGAGAACCTATAGACATTAAATCATCCGGATGAAAAGAATAGGGTTATTATCAGATACACATGGCGCTCTTAGTGAACGTATTGTGCGATTTTTTGAAAACGTTGATGAAATATGGCATGCCGGCGATATTGGTACAGAAAAATTAGCAGACGAATTGGCTGAACTGAAACCACTCCGGGCTGTTTACGGGAATATTGACGGACATGTATTACGCAGGATGTTTCCCGAGACTCTTCGTTTTTTTTGCGAGGACGTTGATGTACTAATGACCCACATAGGAGGCTATCCCGGCCGATATGAACCAAGAGTTAGAAAAATGATCTATTCCAGTCCTCCCAAGCTATTTATTTCAGGGCATTCTCACATCTTGAAAGTAATACCGGATAAGAAATTTAACTGTTTGCATATCAATCCCGGAGCTGCCGGAAATAACGGATTTCATAATGTTTGTACCGCAGTACGTTTTAAAATTGACGGCAAGGATATTAAAGAAATGGAAGTGTTGGAATTTGAACGATCAGAATTTAGCAGCATAGATTAATAAGTCTATTAATGAAAATATAGAATATATGGTTTATATTTTGTAAATATATAATTAAGGAGCTATATTTGACTTATGGAGAAAATTGCCGTTATATCAGCAGATATTATAAATTCTTCAAAGTTTGAAGAACATGCATTTATTGACGCGATGCGTGTACTCGTCGAACCAGCCGGGAATTATTTGGTTAATCGGGGAGAGCGTTTTTTGTCGAGCCGGGGAGATAGCTTTCAGTTGATGACAACAGATATTCAAAAGTCATTTTTTAAAGCCATTTTCCTGAAGTCGTATTTTAAAAGGAAACAAATAGGTCTAAAAAATGAGAAAGGAAAAGAAGCCATTGATATTCGCATTTCATTGGCTGTTGGGCTGTCAAAAACAATTCCTGAGGATATTGGAAAGTCATTGGAGGAGCCATTTGTGCTTTCAGGCAGGGCACTTGACCAAATGAAAAAGAAAAAACAGACATTTATCATCACTACGAGTCAAGAAGCATACAATAAAGAGCTTGAATTGTTGTGTGCTTTTTTAGACAATGTTTTTAATGGCTGGACATTGGCGCAGGCTGAAGTAATTTATTATCTTGTTCAGGGATTCAAGCAAACAGAAATTGCAGATATGTTGAACCTATCCCAGCCTTCAGTAAGTAACCGGATTCAGCTTGCGCGATGGAATTTGATTGATAAAATGAATAGTCGCTTTCTTGAAATCATCGAAAAATTATAATGGTAATGATTCTACTTCTTCGATTATTAATTGCTCACTTAATTGCTGATTTTTTATTGCAGCCGGGGGCGTGGGTGAAAGATAAAAATGAGAAAGGAATAAAATCAATAAAATTATTCTTTCATGTGCTGGTCGTTACGGCGCTATCTGTTGTTTTTACCTTAGATTATTTCTCATGGCAGATTCCTGTTCTAATTTTCCTGTTTCACTACCTGATTGATTTAGCCAAAATTTATTTCATGCCACATAAAGTCAATCAGCTAGTCTGGTTTCTACTCGACCAAGTAGTCCATATCCTGGCTATTGCACTTGTTGTTGCAATCGTCAGTGAATTTTTATTTGATTGGAGCACGATCTTCTCCTCTTTACTTTCAGACCAAACATCGCTTGTTCTATTTCTGGCCTATCTTTTTGTGATTTGGCCGACAATGATAATTGTCAATTTAGCTACAAAGCGCTGGCAAAATCAAATAAAAGAAGGACTTGGACCGAGCCTGCCAGATGCTGGTAAATGGATTGGCATATTAGAACGAGTACTTGTATTAACGTTTGTACTGACAGCACAATTTCAAGCCATCGGATTTTTAATTGCGGCCAAATCAATTCTTCGAATCTCGGTAAAAAGCGAGGACAATGCCCGATTGCTTTCAGAGTACGTGTTGATTGGGACTTTTATCAGTTTTACGATTGCAATTTTAACCGGACTGTTTGCCAGTCTCATGCTTTAAGCTTTTCTTCAAATTGATTTACTTTTGAAACGCGCAGGCAATCCACTTATTACGTTCCTTTATTTCGATTTTCGTTAGTAGCAATTCCGAGGCTCTTCCTAAGATATCTTCCAGATCATTTTCGTAGAACCCACTAACAATAAGTAATCCGCCATTACTTAATACCGCGACATACTTTTCAATATCCTGAAGAATAATGTTTTTTTGAATATTGGCCAGAATCAGATCAAATTTCTGTTCTCCTAAAAGTTGCGCATCTCCAATAGAGGCTTCAAGGTTATTGACATGATTTAGCCGCGCGTTTTCAGCCGTTGCTTCAAAAGACCAGCTATCAATATCGATTGCAGTAATACTTTCGGCCCCCAGCTTGGAAGCATAAATTCCTAAAATCCCGGTGCCACACCCCATGTCCAGAACCGTTTGTCCTTCCAGGTTGATTTCCGAAAGATGCTCCATCATCAGGCTGGTAGTTTCGTGGTTGCCTGTTCCAAACGCCATATTCGGTTCAATCACAATTTCGTACTGAGCTTTTGGATACGCTCTATGAAATGGCGCACGAATCAGCACCTGGTTATTAATCAACAAAGGTTGAAAGTAGTTTTTTTCCCATTCTTCGTTCCAGTTAATGTCCGGCATCTCTTCTTCTGAAAAATCGACTTGAAAAGGAACTTCGGAAAGACAAGTTTTTATATCATTCGTCAATACTTTTTCGATTGGAAAAAAGGCGTTCACCGCGTCTGTTGTTTCATCAAAACTTTCAAAATCCAGTTGCGAAAGATAAGCGACCAGAATTTCGCGGTTGATTTCGTTATCCGGAGATAGCCTGAATTCGGCTTTTGTATATTGCATTTTTTTTATGGCAAAGATAAAAAAAGCCATCCGGCAGAAACCAGATGGCTCAATGATTATTTCGTGTCTTTTTATAGATTAGTATGCATTGATAATCGCCAGAAAATCTTCAGCTTTTAATGAAGCACCACCAATTAGCCCGCCATCAATATCCGGATTGGCAAACAATTCACTAGCGTTTTTAGGGCTGCAGCTTCCACCATACAGAATTGAAGTTTCTTCAGCAACCTCAGCGCCAAATTTATCAGCAATCAGTCCGCGAATGAAAGCAAGCATTTCCTGAGCTTGCTCTGAACTTGCCGTAACTCCAGTTCCAATAGCCCAAATTGGTTCGTAGGCGATAATGATTTTTGAGAAATCTGCAGCAGAAAGATTGAAAACCGTCTCCTCCAATTGAGTTTTTACAAAATCGTTTTGTGTTCCGGCTTCACGAATATCTAACGCTTCGCCACAGCAGTAAATCGGAGTTAAGTCGTTCTCTAGAGTAAGTGCTATTTTCTTGTTCAGGATTACGCTGGTTTCGCCGTAATATTCGCGTCTTTCGGAGTGACCTAAGATCACATACTTAGCACCGGTTGATTTGATCATAGCTGCTGAAACCTCGCCGGTGAAGGCACCCTTCGCTTCGGCTGCACAGTTTTGCGATGACACACCAATACGGCTTGTATCAACTGCATTGACTACACTGGTAATGTGTGTAAATGGCGCTCCAAGAACAACCACAACATCTTTAGCACCTTCTTTAGCAACCAGTTCGTTTACAGCTTTTGCTAATTCAACACCTTCCTGAACGGTTGTGTTACATTTCCAGTTACCGGCAACAACTTTTTTTCTCATGTTTTTTATTTTTTTTGATGGATCGTGATTCTATTTGTCGAGCAAAATTAAGAAAAAGGAGATGAACAGAGCTATATATTAGTTGGTAGATTTTACGATTTAACTTTTGGTTAAACCGATTTGTCAGAGGTGAAAAGGTTGCCGGACTATTCATGTTCGAGAATCAGTTGCAAATGGAATTAAGTCTGATATGGGTATTGCCATCCAATGCAGATATTCCGGTTCTTTTTGTGATTGAAGTCGGATCGCATTGGCCGAATAGCATCTATTTTGTGTTTTTCAACAGTTTTAACTAGTCAGTAAAGCCCAACTATTTTTCAGCCTTACGGTAAGTGTCTTGTCATTAGTGGGTTTTGGTTTGGCGTTTTGCTAATTGAGCGGGCGAGTCAGAATGCAGGAAAATGGTTTCATGTAATTTTATGTATTTTAGCCGCTAAACAAAACCTTAAAAGTATGGGGCGTCTTTGTGTTCTTTTAGGGAGCGATTATAGTTGCCAGAGATTTATCCCTTTAATGGAAGATCTACGGGAGATAAATTTTTTGTATTTTAGTAGCTATGATCTGGTTATGAAGGCCTTTCCCCATGCCAATCCAGATGCAATCTTAGTTCATGAGCCGGATTACCTTCAGATGATTTCTGATTTGAAGGGCAACGATATTGGTCGTCTGAATGTCCCGCTCATAATCATTTCTGACAAGAAATACGATGATGAATCGACAGGTTCTGATATTCACGTCTTGCCGGAAGATTTTACGGAAGCCAGATTTCTATCGGTGTTTAAGGATGAAATTATGGGCAGTCCGATTTCTGTGAATTCTGAAAAAATCCTTGATTTGATTGTTCATCACATCCCGATGGCCCTTTTCTGGAAAGATAAGAATCTGAATTATCTTGGCTGTGACCAGATCTTTTGTAATGATCGAGGTATAAATAACCAGGCCAATGTTATTGGACTAACGGATTTTGATTTGTATCCGGCTGATGTAGCCGCAAACAACAGGAACATTGATAAGGAAGTGATTCAATCGGGGGAGGCTCTTTTAGACTACGAAGAGGAAGAGGTTCTCGCCAATGGCAAAGTGGATATTTTGCGCAAAAGCAAAATCCCAATCAAGGATTCTACTGGCGAGGTGATAGCAATTATGGGGCTTTACGAACGTATTACCGATCAAGTTAATATTCAGAAAGACCTAAGAGACGAACAGCACTATCTACAAATGCTGATGGATAATATCCCGGATACGATCTATTTTAAAGACCGGGATTCCAGATTTTTACGGATCAACAAATCTCAGGCACAGACAATTGGATTGAACGACCCGATGAAGGCTGTAGGGAAATCAGATTTTGACTTTTTCGAAATGGACCATGCCCGACAGGCTTTTTTGGACGAGCAAGAACTAATGAAGAATGGCATCCCGTTAATAAATAAGTTGGAATACATTAAGACTGTCGATGGGCACCGATATGTAACTGCCTCAAAAATCCCTTTAAAAAGAGAAACAGGAGAGTGTATTGGAATGGTAGGCCTTAGTCGCGATGTGACTACTGAGCATTTAATAAAGCAAGAACTGAGAAATGAACAAGAGCTTTTGACTTCCCTGATGGATAATATTCCGGACCGAATCTTTTTTAAAGATGTCAATTCGCGGTTTACTCGGGTAAATAAAGCCCATTTCTCATCAAATGACACAGAGAATAGTCAGGATCTTATTGGAAAGACTGATTTTGATATTTATCCAAAGGAAATAGCGGAGCAATTATACGCACAGGAGAGAACGATTTTTAAAACAGGCGTGCCACAAATTAATGCGATTGAGAAAAAGATAAAGTCTGATGGATCCGCGGAGTGGTCGTCTGTTACCAAAGTACCAATTCGCAATGAGCAGGGTGAAATAATCGGGCTTGTTGGTATTTCTCGTGATGTTACCACACAAGAATTGGCCAGACAACAGTTGAAACTTGCCAAAGAAAAGGCCGAATATGCCAATAAGGCCAAAAGCCTTTTTCTTGCCAATATGTCGCATGAAATCAGGACGCCTATGAATGGAGTCATTGGCATGGCTGATATTTTGAGGCGCACCGATCTTTTGCCCTTTCAGATTGATTATTTGGATGTTATTATCAATTCAGGCCAAACACTACTTTCGATTATTAATGATATTTTAGATTTTTCAAAAATCGAATCCGGGAAACTGGATCTGGAATATGCGCCGGTTAATATACGTACGGTGGTTGAAGAGGTCGCTGATGTACAAAATATCCAAGCCAATGAAAAGTCGCTTGATTTTTTGACTTATGTAGACCCGGATATTCCCGAGTTTATTCTGGGAGATTATGTCCGTTTAAAGCAAGTGATCACAAATCTTTCCAATAATGCAGTTAAGTTTACGGCAAAAGGGGAGGTGTGTGTATCTGCTGAATTGGTTCAGACAGCCGGTGATGAACATGAGGTTTTATTCACGGTTAAAGATACCGGGATCGGAATACCCAAAGCTCATCAGGATAAGTTGTTCCAGTCGTTTACTCAGGTTGACAGCTCAACAACCCGAAAGTTTGGCGGGACCGGATTGGGGCTTGCTATTTGTCAGAAACTGGTGGCTGCAATGGGCGGTAGAATTGAACTAAAAAGTGAAGATGGCAAAGGAGCAGAATTTTCTTTTTGTTTAAGGTTTAAGGAGACCGAAGGGACGCAGGATCGTTTCAGACTTAAAAGTGTCTCGTTTGAAAACTTGCATGCTTTGGTTGTTGATGATAACAATACCAACCGCAAAATTTTTAGAGAATATCTTGAAAGTTGGAAAGTGAAGGTTCATGAGGCTTCTGGGGGCAATGAGGCTCTGACTGAGATAAGCCGAATGAAGGAGAAGGGCATTTCGATGGATTTTGCGTTGTTGGATTTCCAAATGGCAGAGATGGACGGCGTTGAACTGGCCCGAAGATTGAGAGAAATTCCTTATCTCGAATCGTTGCGAATTATTTTGGTATCGTCGGTAACTGATGCGATCAACCGGAATGATTTGTCGGCGTCTGACTTTGATTTCTATCTGAACAAGCCGGCGAAGTTGCAACAGTTATACCAGGTCATCGCCTCGGCGATAGGAAAGCATCGAAGTACCGAGGATGTGGATCGGGAGATCGAAGTGTTGAAGGCTGATTTACAGAACAAGCGGATTATGATTGTGGAGGACAATCAGATTAATATGAAAGTGGCCCTGCATTCGATCAATGGTTTCTGCCCCAATATTTCTTTGGCATATGATGGAAAGCAAGCTGTTGAGCTGTTTCAGAAAGAAGCCGTTGATTTTATCCTGATGGACATACAAATGCCCGTGCTTAACGGTATTGAAGCCACCAAACAGATTCGGGAAATTGAGAAGCAGCGCAAAGTCACAAATCCGGTAAAGATTATCGCCATGACTGCGAACACTATGAAAGAAGATGTTGAATATTGCCTGGAAATTGGCATGGATGCTTTTCTTGCCAAACCTTTTCGGGTTAGTGACTTGATTGAGATCCTTAATTTCGATTAGTTACAGGCTGTGCAGTGCGGGAAACGTGAGTGGAAATCGGCTATCTAAAAGCTCAATGAGTGCCAGCCTTCTTTCAAATAGTTGCTTAGCTCGTCACCCATACCTTTGACGTCAATATTCATTTTTTTGAATTGATCAGTCACGCCATAAATGTCTGTACAGCGTTTGCAAGCTTCAACTTGAACCCCCAAATCCTGTATGGTTCTGATCTCATCCTGAAGCATTTGATTTTCACTGAGCAATTTGGCCGATGGTCCCCAAACGACTAACGCGACCTGTTCAAACCAACGGTTCTTTTTGGCGGCTTCGGTGTACATCAAGCAAACTTTTTCGGCCACTTCCGGATCACCGCTTGTCCATAAAACCACAATATTGTTCTTTTTGGTTGTCATCATGAAAATGTTTTAGTTGATGCCCAGGATAAAAATGTGCCCTGCGATCGAAGTTACAATTCTGTGTTCGGTATCTAAATAGCTAAAAATAAGACTATTTAATGTGAAAACAAAATGGAGCAAAAGACAACAGGGTGTTGTCGCGTGGTTTGAGAACACCCTGCTGAGGAACAAAATTTTCAATGTCAGTTAAAATCGAATGTCAATTTGATGGTCAGTTTTCCTCCATGCATTTTTGCTGCGCTGAATTGATTTGTTGTTGATTGAGGGCCGAGTCGGTTAGCTTCTATGAATTTTGTTCCAATGGCATTGATTCCGTGCAGGAAAGAAATGTCGCCTGACGGATATTCAAGCTGTGTTCGTGCGGGAGCTTCCGGTTCGTCAGGTGTAAGCACGCGCACAAAAATGTCGTTACTGTGCACATGGACTTTAAATCCGGGATTAGTTTTTCCTTCAATTTCAGCCCAATAAACTTCCGAATGATATCCTTTAAACTCAGGATAAATAAAGCCTGATTCACCGGTTATGGTGTTGTTGTACCCTTTTTCCCACAGTCCGAAGTTTACACCCTTCATTCGGTTTTTGTAAACACGATAGGGGCCGTTGCCTAACCATGTCATTCCAGCCACATTCTCTTCTGGGAAATCGAATGTGATTCCGGCAAACTGACTGCGGCCACTTGGTTCATAAGCCACTTCCAAATCAAACAGTCCATTTCCATAAATTGTCCATTTTAGATGGTCTTCATTTTCATAGGTCACTTCAATCAGCAACTGATTCTCCTCGAAAGCGTGCACAACATTCTTCACCTTCTTTTCTCGACTTACAAACACAGGTCCGTTCGATAGTGGGATAAGTTGCCCCTGGTTTTTGATTTCCGAAATGGTGCCGTTTTCCTTTTTGATTGAAAAGGTGAGCCCGCCAGCCGTCACTTTCAGTTCTGCGTTTGTTTCAATAAGTGTGGGTTGCGCGCTTGGTTGGACTGTCCGAAGCTCATTCGCTTTTATTTGTGCATTTTTTACTGGCCACGACCAGGTGTTTAAATGACGTCCATGGGGATCAGAGGCCGTTATTCGAAGGGCATCAAATGTGTGCCAGTCGGTTGGCAAATTCACCTTTAATTGGCCATTATTTCCCGGAGCCAGATCAAGTTCAAGCTTTTCTGTTGAGTTGATGATTTCACTAATCGTTTGCCCCGGATCGGAAAAACTGACCCATTCAGCCGTTAGGGAGCACTGGTTGAGGTTAGTGAAGAAGTACCGGTTTTCCAAGTTGAAAATACCATTAAAATCAGGTGTGATGTAACGCTTTTCGAACTGAATGGGGGCCCAGATTTCTTTGATGCTATAGAAACTACCTTCCTTTTCGTTGTATGGCCCCAAAATTCCATCGGGAGCGTGGTTGCCATCGCTGTCCAACTCGTTGTTGCGGTCGGTGCGTTCAACCGACTCGTCCGCAAAAACCCACAGGAAACCACCAGCGCAAAGCGGGTCGTTCCACATCCGAAGCCAGTAATCGTCCAGCCCGGCGCCATGCCCGCCATCGTACAGTCCATGCAGAAATTCCGTTGGAAAATAAATTTTACGTTTGCTGAATCCATCCAGTGATAAATAATTGTAGTCGATGTAGTGTAAGGTGTTGGTCTTTTCGTAATCCTGCCAGGGGTGAATAACGGTTCGTTGCTGAATATCAAGCTCGGCAAAGTCGTCGTTCAATGTGTTGTTTTCACCGCCTTCATTGCCGTTGGCCCAAATAATGACGGACGGATGGTTCACGTCGCGGGCTATCATTTCTTCCAGCAGTTTTCGGCCCACAACATCGTCGTACGACGGTTTTTGCCAGGCAGTGAGCTCATCAATCACTAACAGCCCGATTGAGTCGCACACGTAGAGAAAGTGTTTGTCGGGTGGATAATGCGACATGCGCACGGCGTTCATGTTCATGTCTTTCATCAGGTTGACAGCGGTTATGCTTAAATCTTTTGACGACGTCCGTCCATATTTTGGATGAAAGGTATGGCGATTAACGCCCTGCATTTTTATTTTTACGCCATTCACATAAATGCCGTCACTCTCGCGCACTTCAATCGTGCGAAATCCAATGCGCTCACTATGTTGGTGAACGACTTGTTCGTTTTTATCCAACAGATTAAAGACCGCCTGGTAAAGGTTCGGAAATTCTGGCGACCAGGTTTTAGGAT
>TARA_R110002050_G_scaffold244518_1_pt1 | contig 123036 bp, 120 predicted proteins | sample TARA_R110002050 | Tara Oceans TARA_R110002050 (sample SAMEA4396988) | marine metagenome | biome: Polar Biome; feature: [DCM] deep chlorophyll maximum layer (ENVO:01000326); material: water (ENVO:00002006), including particulate matter (ENVO:01000060) such as... | depth 25 m
AAGGCACGGGAGAGTAGGTCACTGCCGGGCCTTCTAAACACAGCACATTCCCTATCCAACGATATTTAAAACCCCTGACCTTCATTGGTCAGGGGTTTTGTCGTTTCTGGTGTCTATCACTGGGCAAAAGAAGGCCCGTTTTCTCGCTGCTTTCCAAAGACCACCTCACGTCAGCGTGAGATTAAACCATACATCGCCTCACAGCGGTTTGATGACCCGTGTGTGAAAGGTGCAGTGACCGTTTGCAACCGGGCCGCTAGGGTCAAGGTCTGGACGATGAACGCTGACTTGCTTTCACATAGAGGGAATAGACGATGAAAAATGCATTGATTTTGGGCGCAGCATTGACCGCCGCGGTATCATTGGCCGCAACCCAGCAGGCCGCAGCACAAGGTGCCAAAGAAAAATGCTACGGCGTCTCCATGGCAGGACAGAATGATTGTGCCGCCGGGCCGGGGACTACCTGCGCCGGGACCTCGACTGTTGATTATCAAGGCAATGCCTGGAAACTTGTCCCGGCGGGGACTTGTGAAGATATGAGCTTTACCACGGCAGATGGCCGTGCTGTCTCCGGAAGCCTTGATCGTCTCGACCGTGACCTTCCAAAAGGATAAGAGCACGCGCGCGATGCAACTCTGTTTTATTTGATAGAGGGTTCCATGACACATCTGCCCGCATGTGCCGGTGTCGGCTTTAAGGCCGAACACGCCGACGAGATCCTTGGCGGCAAGGCATCCGTTGGCTGGTTTGAGATCCACCCTGAAAACTACATGGTGGCTGGCGGACCACGTTTGGCGATGCTGGCAGATGTGTGCGCGCAGTATCCTGTGTCCATGCACGGGGTTGGGCTGTCACTGGGCGGCGGAGATCCGCTTGATGCACGTCATCTGGCCGATCTTAAGCGTCTAGTGGACCGGTTCAACCCCGCCATGGTCTCCGAACATATCGCATGGTCATCGCATGAAGGTCTGTATATGGCTGACCTTTTGCCGACCCCGATGACAAAAACATCCCTTGATCAGTTGGTTGCCGCGATTGATACGGTTCAAAGCCATATCGCCCGTCGTATTCTGATTGAAAACCCGACGTCTTATTTGCCCTTACCGCAAAATTCGATTTCGGAACTGGATTTCATCACCGAGGCGGCGCGACGCAGCGGTTGTGGTTTACTGATTGATGTAAACAACATTTACATATCCGCCCATAATCTGGGTTTTAACGCAGAGGCCTTTGTCGATGGTATTCCCGCCGATTTGGTCGGGGAAGTCCATCTTGCCGGGCATGAGCGTGATGCCAATGATCAGGATAGCATTTTGATTGATACCCATTCCCGGCCCGTGGCCGATCCGGTGTGGGCGCTGTTTGACCGGTTGATTGCCCGGATTGGCCCAAAACCAACCCTGATTGAATGGGATAATGATGTGCCATCATGGCCGGTTTTGCAGCACGAAGCCGCCTTGGCCGACACGCGATTGAACGCGGTGCGATCACGCGCGCCCGAGATGGCGTCATGAGCAACCTTAAACCGTTTTATGACGGGTTCAGCAATGCCTTGTTCCGCCCGCAGTCCGGCGGCGTACCCGATGGTTTTCCCGCCAAAGCGGCCCATCGTTTTGCCATTTACCGCAACAATGTGCACCGTGGATTGGGTGATGCTCTGGCCGCGGCCTATCCGACAGTTAAAAAGCTGGTTGGCGCTGATTTCTTTGCCACCCTTGCCCGCGATTTCATTGCATCCGAGCATAAACGTCCCGGCAGTCTTGCGCTATATGGCGACGGGTTTGCCGATTTCATTGCCAATTGTGATGCCGTGCGTGGCATTGCCTATCTGGCTGACATCGCCCGTTTGGAACGTGCCCGGCTGGAGGCCCTGCATGCCTGTGACGCGTCGCCACTTGCCGCAGCCGACCTTGCCGGATACGAGGCGGATATTGGTCAAGTGTCCTTTGCTGCCCATCCGGCATGCCGATTGGTGATCTCTGATCATCCGGTCATGAGCATCTGGCAAATGCAGAACCCACAAGACGGGCAGGAGCGTGCCAAAAGCATCCTCAATCAACCCGAAGCCGTCTTGGTAACCCGACCGGAAATGTCGATTAAGATGAAGGTGTTATCCCCTGACGCCGCCGCGTTTTGCCGGGCGGTCCTTTGGGATTGCGCGACCGTTGAAGATGCTGTCGATAGGGCATCAGAAGTTAATCAGAATTTCGATATCACGCAGTGCTTTGCCGACCTGCTGCTGAGCGGCGCATTGCGTGCGATATCATGCACGGGAGAACAGCATGGTCGATAACCTAAAAGCAAAGTGGATCGCCCATTATGATCATATGGTCGGCTGTCTGGAAGGTGGGGTTGGTCGGGATCATCTTGGTCTTGTGGCGCGCGTTCTGTTTGCCGTGCTGTTGCTGCCCTATTATTTCAACAGTGCCTTGACCAAGATTGACGGTGGCGCGCTTAGTGCCGGTGCCTTCGCCCAGGTCCTGCCACCGATTGCCGAACAGTATCTTTATGACACAACCGCCATCCCGTTTTTCCCATGGCATTTGATTGTATGGGCCGGAACATTTTCCGAGTTCATCCTGCCTGTTCTGATCTTTGTCGGGCTGCTTACCCGGCTTTCGGCTGTTGGCATGATCGGGTTTGTGGTGGTGCAAACTGGTGTTGATGTTGCATTTCACGGGGCGGCTTTGGGCAGCCTTGCCAATGGGCTGCCGACAGAGCTGATTGATCAACGGTTGCTGTGGGTGGCTGTGTTGAGCATTTTGCTGTTTGCAGGGGGCGGTAAGGTTTCACTTGATCGCGTCCTGAACCGGATGCTGCGGACATCGGCGCGCGATTTGTGAAGTAATTGCATGTTTTGAACATCCATTTGTTTCTTCTGATGAAATAAAGGAATATATTCCCGGTACGGATTTTCTGTTGATGTCCTGACAACTCGGGACACAATCGGCTTTTTGATGGAAGCTCCGGCATATCTGGTCGTATCAAACAGGATTAAACCGGTGAGCTATCTTAAAAACCATCAGGTCTTTGCGTCAAAAAGCCTGGACCAGACGCAGGCTTTCCTCGCGGAAATGAACAGTATTGATGAGATTGATCTGCTCGGTAAAAAAGCCACTGCCGATATCTCCATTCAAGCCGCGTCACTTGCCGATATTGATTTGCTTGGTGCGTCCTTTGGCCCGGATCGCGTCACGATCAAGGCACCTGCAACCGATGAGAACGACCTGTTTTTGCTGTTTGTGAATAGCGGCCATGGCAAGGTCAATCATGGTGGCCAAGAGTTCGAAGTTTCGGCCAAACAGGGCATGATGCGTAATATGCGCATGTCGATGTATGCCATAGAAGACAATTTCGCAGCGCTTGGGGCAAAGCTTCCTGTTGATGCCTTGCGCAAACATGCCTTTGCCCTGACCGGGCAGGATGTTTTCCGCAATGATCTGTTATTTGACACGGCACTTGATTTGACATCCCCGGGCGGGGCGCATGTGTCTAGTACACTACATTATATCGCCAATGCCCTTGATGGACCGCTTCACGATACAAAGAACGGGATCATCCTTAAGGAACTCCGCGATGTGCTTCTGACCAATATCTTGATGTTGCTGCCAAATTCCTATTCGGAAATTCTTCATGACCGACCATCTGGCATTGCGATGCCGCGTCAGGTCAAACGTGCCCGCGACTATATTCACGAACATGCAGAACATTCGATCCAGCTGGCGGATTTACTGGAGCATGCCGGGTGCCGCTATCGCACCCTTCAAGTCGGTTTTAACCAGACTTTTGGTATGGCGCCAATGGCCTATGCCAAGATGGTGCGCCTGAACCGTGCACATAATGATTTGCTTGCAGCCGCACCTGGAACAACGATTGCCAGCGTCGCCCGCAAATGGGGTTTTGTGCATGCCGGACGGTTCGCACAAAACTATACGCTGCATTTCGGTGTTTCTCCCTCCGAGACGCTTAATCATCGCCGCTAAATCCAACGTGCATGCTGCTAAGTTGTTGCCGTAAAAAGTGTAAGGCTATCCACTTTTGTGCATTGCCTGTCCACTTATGGTCGTTAATCGACATGCTGCCTTTATTCCTTCTGGTTTCATTCCATGCTTCTGCGTAATCCTGCCGTATAGGACGGGGAGGGGCAGAATTTTAATGCGTTGTTCCCTGCGTGACATTCGCCATGCGGGAACCTCAACCCGGATGCAAAAGTAAAAAAGCAAGAAGGGTTCGGGCATGCAGATCAAAAGACTGACGCCAATATTAAACTATGTGGGGTTGCTGTTGCTTGCCCTGTTGATGATGATCGTGATGGATCAACCGGCTCATGCAAGTTCACAATGGAAGAACTTGCAAGGGTCGCCCGAATGCGGCGGCGTTGATAAACGCGGTAATCTGCAAGAACCGTGCGGACGCGTGTCTGCGAAATTTCAGTCAAAGGCTGTAGGCAAATGCCCGGATGGATCCTTTTTCGATTTGGGAACATGGACCTGTTATGCCTGCCCTGACGGATATAACCGCAACGCAAAAAGCATCAGTGGTGAGAAGGCCTGTGACAAGCCAACCGGCGTAAAGCAGCTTCTGAGCGCGACGTTTCTTGGCAAAAAGGAATGCCCGGCTGGTTCGTTCCTTGACAAACGCAATGGCGGTGAATGCTGGTCCTGCCCAAAAGGATATGGTCGTACTGCGGCATCTGTTGATAAGTGGAACGCATGTGGCATGGTTCTGAAAAAGGCCGTTAGTGCCACATTCGAAGGACGTGCCTGCCCGCAAGACTCATTTACCGATCCACGCAATGGCGGCGAATGCTGGAGCTGCCCGGAAGGTTTCAACCGTACGGCAAATGCAGTTACCGGAAAAAATGCCTGCGTGAAAACCATTGATTTCTTGCCGGCGACGAAAATTACCGCCTTGACCTGTCCTGCAGGTCAGATTTTCGATTTTATCGATGGCGGGACCTGCTGGTCTTGTCCTGATACCTACCTTCGGACAAGCTTCTCGGTAAAAAGCGCTAAAGCCTGCAAGGCGACCGAAATGAAGTGGATTTCGCCAAATCGGGACATGCCGGGTTTGTTTGGCCTGAGCCCGGCGGTCGAGGAATTAGCACTTGAACTGGTGCGTGATCGCACGGAAATTGACGAGATCATTGCACAGACCGTGCTTGAACTTGATGACACGACCCTCGAAGAATTGTCCTATACCGAATGGCTGCTGATCGAAAATGAGCCATGGCGTAGTGAAGCACTGTCCGCTTTGATTGCCCAGCGCCTGATGAAAGCAGCAACAACCGCGCCGGGACAACGGACTGCACTTGAAAAACGACTGCTTGAAGATGTCGGAAAACAAATTCAGTGGAACCGTCAATTCCTTGCATCGCAGCTCCGTCAATTATTTAACAACTGGCAAAAGACAAAAGATCTCGAATTCGCGGAAAGCAGCAGTCACAACATGTTGGCATTTGCAGGTTCAGTTACTGAACCGCCAAATTTCAACGAGGTTCTCTCTGCCACTTTGCAAGCCGGTACAATGGCCGGCACCTTCGGAAGTGGTGTTGGGGTCGGCTTCTTTTTGCGAACCTTCAAGGCTGTGTTCCCGTATCGCAGGTTTGTATCAAAAGCAGGAACCAAGGCGGGGGCCGCAATTGCAGGCCAAGCAGCTAAAGCAGCGACACAAAGTACCAAAGTCCTGACCACGATCGTCACGCCGCTGGGCAAAGTCTCAGTCACCATGACCCGCTTGGTAACCGGTGCATCAGGTCCGGTAATGACCGCAGTCACCACGGCAATTACCATTGCCATGGAACTCGACAAGTTCATCAAGATCGAAGCCGCCGAAGGCAAGATACGCCAAGCCGAAACGATTGCCAGCCGCCCGGCCGACATTGCGCTTATGTTGCAGGAAAAAGCCGGTGATGAGCAGTTGATGTATCACTGGACCATTTTGACCGCCGGTGATACGCGCCCAAGTGCGAACTATGCCCGCGCGATTGCGTCGATCAAGGCAGGCGGCTCTGTTGCTGCGTCAACAGGGCCGGTTATGCCGGTTATTGTCGGGGGCACAGCCTATGATGGGGGCACGGCGGCAATTGCGGCTGAATCAAAAGTCCTTAACGATGGTCTGAAAAAGCAGGAAGCCAAAGTCCCCGGGACGTTCCGCCTTGAATTCACCGCAAGCCCCGGGCTTTGCCTTGTTAAGCAGGGCGGTGACAGTCTTGTTGCTGTCCTTGGCGAATGCAAGACACCTGAAGCACCATGGGTGTTTCCAAATGCCCGCACCAGAGAACTCGTGGTGATCGACAATTATTGTCTGAGCATCGAGGCCAAACAACTTGGTGTTAATGACCCGGTATGGATCCGCAAATGTTCCAACGCAAACCTCAAGACCTGGGGGCTCGATCAAGTGGGACAAATTCGATATGTCGGGACGGGTCGGCGCATGTGCATGACGGTCGCAGACGCGAAACCTGCTATCGGCTCTGTGGTGAAAATGGAACCCTGCAAAGTCAAAAGGATTGAGTCGCAGGTTTGGCGTCCTTGGACTTATGCCGGTTAATTCAAACAATACTTAAACAGAAGCAGTTCGGTCAAAACACAGAAAATGTGTCGACCGGATTGCTTCTGATTTCATGGGGAAATTGTCGGCATCCACTGATTGGTGCTGATAGGTGGGGATATCATTTTGCGTCAGTTTACATACCAGCGTTCCGTTCATGGACGCCGCCGCGTTTGTCGTCATGCCTTGATGGGGGTGTCTCTTTTGGCGCTTGTCGGGTGTCAAACCACGGGCATGGATGGGGGGCAAACGCGATCTGGCGTGGTCATGTCAATCGACAAGCCGCTTGAATATAACAAATCTGTTTTGGGCATGCCCGCCGAAGACAGCGCAATTCAGACACTGGTGCGTGACAGCATCGATTTCCTCAAACAGGGAAAGGCCAAAGAAGCATCAAGACTGATCAATTTGGCGCTTAAGCTTGATGTGACCAATCCGGATCTGCAATTTCTAAACGGGTTGACCTATCACTTGATGGGCGTTCTGGGCGATGCATCAAAGTTCGAACTTGCCGAACAGGGCTACAAACAATCTTTGAAATTTGATCCGGGCAACCTGCCGTCGCGCTATCAGCTTGGTCTGCTTTATATGGATCAGCGGCGCTATCCATTGGCGCAGGAAAACTTTGCCGCCGTTGCGCTTCATCACAATGATGATCCGGCTGTCTTATACAGTCTGGCATCGGCGTCCTATTATTCCCGCGATCCACGCACGGCCGCTGCTGCGTTGAAACGTTTGATGGAAATTTCCCCGGAAGCACGGGAAAACCCGGAAATCCTCAAAGCGGCGGCACTGGCACTTTCGGCAATGGATGACCGGTCATCTGCCGAAAAGTTCGTCGCGACATATCGCGATGTGATCAAGGATGTGAACCGTGCGCGTGACCTTGATCGACGTGTTGAAGGCTGGCAGTCCTTTTATGAAAGCGAAGGCAAATACATTCAGGCCCAATTCAGCGGGGAGCCGTTTGTCGAACCGGAAAGTGACGGGGAAATATCCCCGTTTGACAGCAACCCGTTCGGCCAGACAACGGAACCTTCCGATCCCTTCAGCAGCGTGCAAGACCCGTTTGGTGGGCAGAATATTGACGATACACCGACCGAATTTGTTGATTCCGGGATGGTCGTGGTTGATGTGGTTCTGATCGGAACGCAGGAAGATATTCGTGATTCACGGGGCATCAATCTTCTCAATGGTTTGCAATTACAGTTTGGCGATCCGCTAACCGGTGCGGCCGGGTTGGGATATGGTTCAACAAAAACCAAGGATTATCTGGGAACCGGGCTTGAAGAAAGTACGCAGACCATCACCCGCCAGATCGGCATTCCTGCGGTGACCTATTCGCTTAACATTGCCAATTCGGCGGATGCCAACAATCAGGTTCTCGCCAAGCCAAGCCTTGTCGCACAGGCCGGTGAAACCTCGGAATTCTTTTCAGGAACAGAAATTCTTGCCGCCGCCGTTTCCGGGGGCAGTGGGGATAGTGTTTCCGTCCAGAAGGAAGTCGGTGTGAAATTGGCGGTGACCCCCGAAATCCTGCCCAATGACATGATCCGCCTGCATGTTGTTGCGGAACGAACCTTTTTGACCGATCCGTCAAATTCGGTTGTGTTTGAATTCCGCCTTGATACCACCAAAACCAACGTCAACTCGACCGTGACGATGAAGTTTGGTGAAACCCTGATCCTTGGGGGCTTGAGTGAACGCGAAACGTCAAAGTCGGCGGATGGTGTTCCGGGCCTGATGGATATTCCGGGCCTGAATTATTTCTTCTCCCAGCGGGTTGAACGCGAATTCGAACGTTCCATCCTGATCCTGATGACACCGCGCCGACCGGTTTATACCCGACAGAGCGGCTCTGACCGTGCTGCGGTAAATGGGGAGCTGTCGGAACTGGAACAGGAACTTGCCAAACTCGAACGGCGCCATGGGGATTGGTACACCCCGCGTCCGACATTTGATGTTCTGCGCGAGCAGCTTGAAGGCAAGGCATTCTTTGAAGAATTCCGCGCTGGCGATGTGCAGATTGATGCGTGGCACAGCAATCCTGAATCGCAACAAATGATCGCATCTGTACGGGATCGGCTGCTTGAAAACTAAAATCTGGCCTTGGGCACGCGTTTGGCCAATGGACAGGCAAAGTAACAGCAAGGGTGGATAGACCAATGAAACGTTGTTTTCGGGTTCTTGTTTCCGGGATCTGGTTCCTGTGGGCCGGATTGGCCGTTGCACAGGAAGGCGATTCCAGTTCTTGGGCTCAACTGCCCGGATCCGCTTTGGATATCTCGATCAATGAAGATGGGCAGGCCTATTCCGTCGGATTGGACGGGGTGCCATGGCGATGGGATAAGCCAGAACAACGCTGGCGGCAGATGTCGGGCAAATTTGCCCGCATATCGGCCGCAATTGGCAACCGCCCTTGGGCGATCAATGCGCTGGAGGAACTATCCCAATATAACGGATTGTGGTGGGAACCGCGTGAAGTCGATGTTCTCGATGTTGCTGCTGATACCCAGGGCAATGTTTATATCGCCAAGATAAATGGCGACATCTGGAAATGGTATGCCTTGCGCAATGAATGGCAACCGATTGCCGGAACGGCAAAACGCTTGGCCATTGGCAAATCCGGGCTGCCATGGGCGATCACGGATACGGCCAAGGTGCGTGCCTATGACGGTGACGTTTGGCGGACCTATCCGGGGCGCGCACGCGACATTGCCTTTGGTGCGACGGATGTTGTCGCCATGGCTGATGACGCGGGGCTTGTCCGTATTTGGCTGGCTGCGCGCAAAAGATGGGAAATTATCGATGGCGTGAAGGATATTGTCAGTTTAGCCGTAACGCCCCAAGGCAACATCTGGGCGGTCCGAAATGATGGCCTTATCTTTGCCAATGGCGGGCTCACCATTGATGATACGTCCGATGAGGCCGCCGACGTGTCTGCGACAGTGCCGCGCCCAAAGGATGCCCGTGCACAAGTTAATGTGGCCGATGCACCGACCGCCGAGGTTGCTTTGGCACCCGTTGATGTCGCACCGTCTGCCGTTGCGCCGGACGTCGTCGTGCCGGGTTCCAGCAACACCGAGGCAACCTCATCAGGGGGCGGTTCAGGCGGGAATAATACCTTTACCGATCCTGTAACCGTCACCACAACCGATGCGATTGTCTTTGTAAATACACTGAAACCTGCTGCATCACTTGCGATTGGCGGGGATGGCAGTGTCTTTGGTCTTGATGGTGCGGGCGGGGTCTTGCGCTGGTCGAACCGGCGAAACGATTTTGAAAGCTTTCCCGGTGAATTGGTGCGGATCACTGTGGACCGCGAAGGCAATCCATGGGGCATTTCGGCACTCGGGCGGGTGTTTCGTCATACCGGAACCCTTTGGAAGCAGATCACGGGTGCGACCGGATCAGACATATCAGCAGGCTATGACGGGACGGTTTTACTGACCAATGCAGCGGGCAGGATTTTTCGGCTGAACGAAGCACAAACCCGGTTTGAAATGATTTCGGGAACCGGGGCGTCCTTGATTGCCACCGGACCTGATGGCACGCCGTGGATTGTTCGGTCGGATCGGCTTGTTTCGCGCTGTGACACCAACCCGTGCAAGGTTTTTGCGCAAAAGGCCAAGTCGATTGCGGTTGGCCCAGACAACAGCGTTTACATCGTATCGACCAATAATTTGCTGATGCGATTGGATCAGGACGGCAAATTTATTCGGGTCCAGACACCGGGGCATACACCTTCCACGGTGGCGGTTGGTCCGATGGGATATCCTTGGCTGGTCAGTGACAAAGGGATCGCATTATCCTCAAAATTCTTCGATCGAGACGAAGGTTCTGACTTGATGGTTGCCAATGCCACCAGTGGTGACACGGTGGGTACGGGGGAAACCGAACAGGTTGTCAGTACCGAAACATCCGGCATTGTGTTTCGAAAGAACATGCGATTTTCAACCGTGCCGATGGATCAAAGAACCAGTGCGGGGCAAGTCGCAACCGCCTCAGATGGCTCTGTCATTATCGGCGGAGGCAGTCAAGAGTTTGAAAAATATGACGAAAGGCGCAAAAAATTCGTCCAGTTCTCGTCGAATCTGGTGGATTCGTCACGCACTTTTTCCGCCATTGATATCGCGCCAAATGGCGATGTTTGGGCCATAGCCACAAGTATGACCGCAGAACTTTACCGTGAACGGGATCAGGTCGTTAAGGAGTATTCAGTCAGTGGGTTTTCTCCGAGCGAAGTCACCGTCGCACCGGATGGGACTGTCTATGTGACGTTTAGATCAGGCAGCGACACCTATCTCTATAGCAAGGCGGAAAATTCCGAAGAATTCAAACGTTTCAATAACTTCAGTCAGGTTCATGTGGCGGGTGCCGGGCCGGGGAATGATATCTGGATTGTCGATAAAGATAATCTGGTCCGGCAGTGGAATGGGTCAAGCTTTGAGCTGCGACCAAAACGCGGAAGCCAGGAAGCCTCATCCATTGATGTTGGCGCGAACGGAACGGTCTATATCAGGGACACCAACAATAGTGCCTTGCGCAAATGGAATGGTGCCAATGACAGCTTTGACGAAGTCAATAATGCACCGGTAGGCTCGATTGCGGTCGATGCTGATGGGCGTCCGTGGATTGCAACCGGTGGCTCTTCTCCGACCATCAGTCGCGCCAGAGACTGACAAGGGGATGGTTGGCTAGGCGCAGTTTCCCAAACGAATGGTACACCCGCCAATGGTTTTGCCTTACTTGAAGGCCGGCATGTCATTGGCGGGCGATGCCTCGCGCAGGCTGACGAGGTAATCCTGACTGATGTCATGCACAGCCATGATGTGATCATAGAGCAGTTGTTCGGCCGCGCTGACATCGCCGCGCAGGATCGCATCGACAATGCCCTGATGTTCGGCGTGCGAGGACGCAAGCCGCGACAGGCTGGTGAATTGAACGCGTCTGAACGGGGCAACGCGACGGCGCACTGATAAGGTCACATCAACCAGAACATCATTGTGCGTGCCGCGATACAGTGTGTTGTGAAACGCCCGGTTAAGCGTTTCATACCCGTCACTGTCGCCAAGCCGTACGGTTTCGGCCAGTTCATGATGCAGCTTATCAAGGTTATGGCGCTCCCCGCTGGTCATGCGTTTGGCGGCCAGACGCCCGCACATGCCTTCAAGCTCGGCCATGCTTTCAAACATCGCGGTCAAACGTTCCGGGGTGGCAAGTGAAACATAAACCCCCTTATTGGGGATTTTTTCGGCAAGCTCACTGGCCGTTAGCAATTGCAATGCCTCGCGAACCGGGGTGCGCGAGACGCCAAACCGCTTGGCAAGAAGCGGTTCTTCAAGCCGCTGACCGGGCGGCAGTTTGCCCGTGACGATATCATCTTCCAGTGTCTGACAAAGTTGCTGTGCAATGCCAACACCATCAGACGGTTCTAATGGGGCCGACTGCATGGCAAGCGACTGGGTAAGCTCAATCATCTGGCGTTTAAACCCTTATTGCGCGGTTTGAAGGCTTCTTATGAAGATGATGTATACACGATAATTTCCTGTAAATCCAAGCATCGCAATGGTTGTGAAAACAAGCATGTTTTTCGCACGAAGCTTTGCGCAATTATTGTGCAATAAAAAAGTGCACTGCAATATAAAGTTTAAAAAATGTGCAATAACGACGCTGAATTTAGAGTGTATTTTTGTTAAGTCATTGAAAAACATGGATTGGCATGTGTGTTGCAGGATGTATACACAATGCGGATCAAATTCCGTTGAGATTACTTTTCTTTGAAATAGCTATCTCTATCAGGGAGTCATCAATGACAAACGTTAAACGCCGCGACTTTCTCACCAAGTCGGCAATCGGTGCAGCAGCAACCGGGGCCGCTGTTGTCGCCGCTCCGAACATTGCGCGCGCACAGGAAACCTTTAACTGGAAAATGACCAACGCCTATGGCCCGGGGTCGCCTTTTTATGTCACCGGTCCGGGCAGCCCGGAAGATTTCTGTAAACGTGTGACGGAAATGTCCAATGGGCGTCTGAACATTCAGCATTTCGCCGCCGGTGAACTGATCCCGGCCCTTGAAGGGTTCGATGCGGTTCAGGCCGGTACGGTCGAAATGAATGCCGCCAACGCCTATTTCTGGGCCGGTAAAATCTTTGCCGCGCAGTATTTCACCACCGTTCCGTTCGGCCTGAATTTTCAAGGGGTGAACGCATGGCTCTATCATGCGGGCGGTCTTGATCTGTGGCATGAAATCTATAAGCCGTATGGCCTGATTGCGTTTCCGATGGGCAATACCGGCGTTCAGATGACCGGCTGGTTCCGCAATCCAATCGAAAGCCTTGAAGATTTCAACGGCCTGAAAATGCGTATTCCCGGTCTTGCCGGTAAGGTTTACCAGCAGATCGGGGTTGAGGTGAAACTGCTTCCGGGTGGTGAAATCTTCCCGGCCCTTGAACGTGGCGTGATTGACGCAGCCGAATTCGTCGGCCCGTATCAGGACCGGCGTCTGGGTCTGCAAAAGGCCGCGAAATACTATTACACTACCGGCTGGCACGAACCATCCAACGTGACCGAACTTCTGATCAATCAGAAAGCCTGGGAAAGCCTTCCGGCCGATCTTCAGGCGATTGTCAAAAACGCCGCACAGGCTTGTAACCTTGATAGCCATTCATGGTGCGAAGCCAACAATGCGGCTGCCTTGCGCGATCTGGTCGAAAATTACGGCGTCATCGCGCAGACCCTGCCCGATGACGTTGTCACCAAGCTCAAAGGCATCACCAAGGATACTCTTGAGGCCGAAGCCGCCAAGGATCCGGTCACCAAAAAGGTCCACGAAAGCTTCATGGCCTTCCGCGATACCCACCGCGAATGGGCCGCGATCAGTGAAAAGCCGTATCACGGCATCATTTCATCGAAAGACGGGATGAGCTGATATGACTGCGACCCGCACTGAACCGCTCCCGGACCCTGTTTTGGCCCCTGTTCTTGACCGTGTTCTGGGCCGGATTGTCGATATTGCCGGGTGGGGGGCTGCGCTCAGCGGCCTTGCCCTTGTGCTGGTGGTCGGCGGAAATGTGCTGCTGCGCTACCTGTTTAATTCCGGCAGTGTCGCAATGCAGGAACTCGAATGGCATCTGGTGTCACCGATTGCCCTGATGGGGATGGCCTATGGCATGCGCCATGGCGGCCATGTGCGGGTCGATTTTCTCTATGAACGTCTGAGCCCCCGGGCTCAGGCGATCATAGACCTGATTTCGGCCGTGTTGATGGCCATTCTGGGCGCGGCCCTGATCTGGTTTTCGATCCCCTATGTCGGGCAATCGATCATGATGGGCGAAGGGTCGCCCGATCCGGGGGGCTTGCCGTATCGTTTCTTGCTCAAATCCTTCATTCCGATTGGCTTTGGCTTGATGTTCATGCAGGCGATTGCCCAAGGGCTGATCAACTATCGTCAAATCATCGCCAGTGATGGCGCACGTGCCTTTGATGCATCTGATGCCCCCGGCACCTCTGGTGTGGTGGCGCAAAATGGTGCAGGAGACTAATCAATCATGACCGGAAATGAATGGCTGGCCATCGGCATGGTCGGGGGCTTTTTTGGCTTCCTCGTGCTCGGTGTGCCTGTGGCAATCTCGCTTGCGATTTCGGGATTGGCCTTTGGGATTATGGGCTTTGGCACGGGCCTGTTTAATTTGCTGCCCGCCCGCGTTTACGGGGTTGTCACCAACTACACTTTGCTGGCATTGCCGCTTTTTATCTTTATGGGGGTGATGCTTGAAAAATCAAAACTCGCCGAAGAACTCATAGATGTCATCGGCCATGCCATGGGGCGTCTTCGCGGCGGCATGGGGCTGGCGATTGTCATTGTCGGCGTTTTGATGGGCGCATCTTCGGGCGTTGTCGGTGCAACGGTCGTCACCGTCGGCTTGTTGTCGCTACAACCCCTGATCAATCGCGGCTATAACAAGGGCGTTGCCTGTGGCGTGATTTGCGCATCGGGCACGCTGGGCCAAATCATCCCGCCCAGCCTTGTTTTGATCCTGCTTGCCGATATTCTGGGGGAGTCCGTCGGAACGCTGTTTGCTGCGGCCATGGTGCCCGGATTGATTTTGGCCGGGATGCTGGCCCTTTATCTGGTGTTGCTCGGTATTTTCAAACCCGACATGGTGCCCGCCATCCCCAAGGAAGAACGCGACGCACTCAGAACGCAGCAACTTCTGATCAAAATCTGCAAGGTGGTCATTCCGCCGTTGGCCTTGGTCTTTGCCGTCTTGGGCTCCATCGTTGGCGGCATCGCCGCCCCGACAGAGGCCGCCTCGATGGGCGCACTTGGCGCGCTCATTCTTGCCCTTGTCGCAGGGCGGTTGAACCTGTCTGTGATGCGCGATGTCTTGCATGACACGCTGGTCACCAGTGCGATGGTGTTCTTTATCCTGATCTGCGCCCAGCCCTTTGGTCTGGCGTTTCGCGGGCTGGGTGGCGAAGGATTGGTGCATGCCATGTTTGAATGGGTGCCCGGTGGTGACATGGGCAATCTTCTGTTCATGATGGCCGTGATCTTTGTGCTGGGTTTCTTCCTTGAATGGATCGAAATTTCCTATATCGCGCTTCCGATGTTCCTGCCGGTGTTCATCAACAGCGGGATTGATATGGCGTGGCTGGCCATTCTGGTGGCGATGAACCTGCAAACCAGTTTCTTGACCCCGCCGTTTGGCTGGGCGCTGTTCTTCCTCAAGGGGGTGGCGCCAAAATCGGTCTCCACGGTCGATATCTATCGCGGCGTGATCCCGTTTATCGGCATTCAGGCGGTGGCTTTGGTCTTGCTGTTTATCTTCCCGGAACTGACCAGTTGGCTGCCCAACCTGATCGGGTGGTAGCGCGATTATTCTACGATGTGAAAAGGCGCTGAACGGATTTCCAAAACAGCGCTAGAACTAGGCTCAGGGCCTATACCCGGACATGCTGTGCACCCACGTGCAGCATGTCCGACGGTTGACGCCAAGCAAGCAAGAGTAGAGGCCGATTAAATGTTACGTTCCAGAACCGCCCTTGGGGGCATGATCACCGCCCCGCATCATCTGGCCGCACAGGCAGGCCGCGATATCTTGCGTGATGGTGGCAACGCGGTTGAGGCGATGATCGCCGCGGCCGCCAGTATTGCGGTTGTCTATCCGCACATGAATGCGATTGGCGGCGATGGCTTCTGGCTTATTTCCGAACCGGGCAAGGACCCGGTGGCCATTCGCGCCTGTGGCGGTGCCGCAGGCCTTGCGACCCCGGATTTTTACCGTGAACAGGGTAAGGCCGCGATCCCGGCACGCGGGCCACTGGCGGCCTTAACCGTGGCCGGTGCAATTGGCGGCTGGATCAAGGCGGCTGAGATTGCCAAGGGGTTGGGCGGCACACTTCCAATGGCGCGGCTGGTGGCTGATGCCGTACATCACGCCAAAACCGGCGTGCCGGTGACCAAATCGCAGGTCGAACTGACGCATTCGAAAATGCCCGAACTCAAAGGCTCACCGGGCTTTGTCGATACCTATGCCGCCAACGGCGTTCCGGCCATCGGCGATGTGCTAAAACAACCCGCCCTTGGCGCGACGCTCGCACATCTGGGCAAGGTCGGACTTGATGATTTTTACCGCGGCGATGTCGCGCGCAGCAATGCCAACGGCCTGTCTGCGGTCGGAAGCCCTTTGCGACTGTCTGATTTTGAAACCTATCACGCCAAAGTCACCACCCCGCTGTCGGTCAAATTTGCGACCGGAACGGTGTTTAACATGGTGCCACCCACCCAAGGGGCGGCCTCACTCATGATCCTTGGTCTGTTTGAACGTCTTGGTGTAACGAGTGCAGAGGGTTTTGATCATATCCATGGCTTGATCGAGGCCACCAAACGCGCCTTTCTCAAACGCGATGCCCATATCGGCGACCCGGACCGGATGACGATTGATCCTATGGACCTTCTTGCTGACGCGATGCTCGATGCCGAGGCCGCCAAAATCAATATGGGCACCGCCTTGCCATGGCCGCATGTCGCCAAACCGGGCGATACCATCTGGATGGGGGCGATTGACGCCAACGGGGTTGCGGTAAGTTATATCCAAAGCATCTTCTGGGAATTCGGATCGGGGGTGGTCGTGCCCGAAACCGGCGTTCTGTTCCAAAACCGGGGGGCCAGCTTCACTTTGCATGACGGCCCCAACCAACTCGGACCGGGCCGCCTGCCATTCCACACCCTTAACCCGGCACTGGCAAAGCTCAACGACGGATCGGTGCTGACATACGGGACTATGGGCGGGGAAGGCCAACCGCAAACCCAATCAGCGATCTTTACCCGCAACGTGATGTTTGGTCAGGACCTGCAAGACGCCATCACCAAACCGCGCTGGTTGCTCGGCAAAACATGGGGCGATGAAACCACCTCCTTGAAACTCGAAAATCGTTTCGATCCGGCCCTGATCGATCAACTTGAAAAAGCCGGTCATGTGGTCGAACTCGTCGGCCCCTATGAAGACATCATGGGCCATGCGGGTGGTATTCGATTGCAACCCAATGGCGTGATGGAAGGTGCGACCGATCCACGCGCGGATGGGGCGGTTGCGGCACTTTAATCCTGAAAAATATTGGGTTTATGTTGAAAAGTCCGCAAAACTCAGACCAAACGATGTGCGGGAGCGGAAACTAAGCATTTTCTTTCAGGTTGTGTTTCGCTAACTTGCTAATAGGTATCCTTGCCGTTGATCGGTGGGGCAATTGGCAAAGGAAGTGAGACTGTGAATACTGTTGCTGTGGTCTTGACGGGTATCGCTGCCGTCCTCGTTATTCTGCTGCTCTATGGTGTCAGTTTATATAACCGGCTGGTGTCTTTGCGCCAATCAGCGAAGGAAGGCTGGAGTGGCATTGATGTACAGCTAAAGCGGCGCAGCAACCTTGTTCCAAACCTTGTTGAAACGGTCAAAGGCTATGCGACGCACGAAAAACAGTTATTCGAAGAAGTAACTGAATTGCGGGCCAAAACATCTGCTGCCAGTTCCACCAACACCGATGGACGCCAAGAACTGGAAGGCCAACTTTCAACGGCTTTGATGCGGATATTCGCAGTGTCCGAGGCATACCCGGAGCTGCAGGCCGACAAGACCTTCATTGAATTGCAGAAATCTTTGTCCGAGCTGGAAAACCAGATTCAAATGGCGCGGCGCTATTACAACGGTACGGTCCGCGAGCTTAATACCGCTGTGCAATCATTTCCCAGCAACATCGTTGCAAATACATTTGGTTTTGCCGAAGACAGCTATTACGAAGTCGAACACGCTGTTGAGCGTCAGGTGCCCAGCGTGAAATTTGATTGATGATCTGGGCCATGCGAAAAAATTGGTTTCGGGGTACGTGCGTCGGTCAGACAATTACCGTGTGTCTGGTGCTGCTATGTGCGGTTTTTCAGATAAATTCTGCCGCCGCACAGACAACGCGCCCGTCTTCTTCTGAACGTATTACCGCATTCAATTCAGATATTCGAATTCTGGAAAACGGTAATATCGAAGTCACCGAGGCGATATCAATTGATGCACGTGGCGTATCAATCAAGCGCGGTATTTATCGCGACATTCCCCTTGTCGTACTGAACGCAGCCAAGTTCTATGATGTTGGGAACATTACAATTAATCATGTTTTGCTTGATGGTCGGACCGTTTCCTACAAAGTTGAGAAGCTTAGTGGCGCAATCCGCATCTATATGGGGAGTTCGCGGCAACATTTGACGGTCGGGGACCATACATTCACGCTCACCTATACCATGAATGATCAACTGGCCTTTGGGTCGGATGTCGATGAGCTTTATTGGAACGTCACCGGAAATGACTGGCAATTTGCTATCGAGAACGTGATGGCAACAGTGCATCTCCCGAATGGCGCGACGGTAAGTGATCTGTCTGTTTATACCGGCTCCAAAGGCAGCACAGGCGGACGATACAGCATTCTTTCCGGTACGGGGGAGATGGCAAAGGCCCGGACGGTGACAGGTTTGCCACCAGGTCATGGTATGACACTTGCCGTTTCCTGGCCTGCCGGATATGTGGCGCGCCCGACATTCATTGAAAGCGTGGCAAAGCTTCTTGTTGATAACAAAGGTATTTTCGCCGGGCTAGCACTTTGCCTCATACTGCTGGCGTATTATACGCTGGCTTGGCACAAATTTGGCAAAGACCCCGATGGACCAACTGTTATTCCAAGGTTTGAGCCACCTGCAGGAATGTCACCAGCCGAGGTTGGCTTTATGTGGCGCAATGCTAATGGGGGGCAAAACTTCGCAACCAAAGCATTTGCCGTCGTTCTGACAAGCTTGGCAGTCAAAAAACGACTTACCATTAAGGTAACGAACAAAGACGAATACGTTCTCACAAGGATACCGGGACATCCCGAAGACTTACCGGATGACGAACAGACGGTTTTAAATTCCCTATTGCGCCAATCAAGCAGCACGGAAATCACGATTGGGCGGGAATACCGCAAGGAAGTTCAAAGTGCGCGTAGCTCGCTCCTTACCCGGTATTCGGCGGATAAAAGGCGCACATACTTTGTTCGTAAGGAACGGCAGTGGCAAATTGGGTGTGTGATCGGTGTTCTTGCGGTCGCAGCGACAATCATGCTCGATCCATTATTTGGCGCATATGATGTTGAATCCACTATCGGTGCGGCAGTTATCAGTGTGTTGTTTGTCGTTGCTGTTAACCTTGTCCTTAATGGCCTCAGACGTTTTTGGATCAGCGCGGTTGGTAAAGGGGACGGCGGGCTTGGGAACTATTTTAAATTCGCCATGGTTGGCGGTGCGTTTGTCGGTCCGGCCTTGGCATTTGGAATAATTCTCGTTGGCGCTATTTCGCCAATTGCGCTTTGTGTTGGAATAGCGGCCGTCGCGATCTGTTGCCTGTTTCATGTGTTCCTAGAAGTTCCCACAGCCGAATTTCTAAAGTTACGCTCAGAAATCGAAGGATATCGGCGCTATCTTGCCGTGGCGGAGGAAGATCAACTGAACTTCAAAAGCCGTGAGATGGGGGACGCCATCGAACTGTTCGAGAAACATCTGCCATTTGCTATGGCGCTGGATGCAGAAGATGTCTGGACCGAGCGGCTTGAAGCCTTTCTGACTGCGATGCCGGAAAAGCACGGGGATGATGCCCATCAGTACAATCCGGTATGGTATCAGGATAGTCGGCGAGGATGGCGCGGTATTAGTAATTTCGGGAGCCGAAGCGCCGGCCAGTTTAGCTCAGCAGCCGTCTCCTATGGTGCACCGAGCGTCCCGTCCGCCGGTATTGCGTCTCGTGGTGGCGGGTTTTCTGGCGGTGGCCGCGGTGGTGGCGGCGGCGGGGGATGGTAAAGCCAATCCAATCTCATGTGGAAAGCCCCGCAATCGCGGGGCTTTGTTGTTAGGAAAACTCCCACTCAATCACATGCCGATACGTCACACCGGGCTTAAGCCACGGGCTCGGGAAATCCGGGTGGTTCGGGCTGTCGGGCCATGTTTGCGGTTCAAGTGCGATGCCTGCTGACTTGTGAAGCGAAACGCCGTCTTCGGTTTTCATGTCTGCGGTGAAATGCTGGCAAAGATAGAATTGCAGACCAGCCTCGGTTGAAAACAGTTTCATCGATCGGCCACTATCGGAATCAGACAGGGTGGCGATCTGGCGCAGTGTGCCGCGATCGCCGGTCAGGCAGAAATTATGATCAAACCCCTGTGACGCATGGGGCAGCATGTCCGATACCCGTGCCGCACTTCTGAAATCATAGCCGGTTCCGGCAACATCACGGGTGCCCGGAAGCGGGATCAAATGATCGTCAATTGGCAGCCACGCATCCGCATTGATTTGTAAAACATGATCGGCGGCGGTTTTGTCAAACGCGCCTGACAGGTTCCAATAGGCATGGCTGGTCATATTGACCGGGCAGGGCTGATCACAGGTCGCAGTGATTTCAAGGCGCAACCGATTGGGGGCGATGACCGAATAGGTTGCCGTTGCGGTGAATGTCCCCGGATAGCCCTGATCGCCATCGGCGGAGGTCAGTTCAAAACAGACTTTTGTGTCGCTGGCGTCCTTCACCGTCCATGTCTTTTTATCAAAGCCGATTTGGCCACCATGCAGATGGGTCGGCCCTTCATTAGACGAAAGAATGACGTCCTTGCCCGACGGGTCGGTGTAGCGCGAATTGGCAATTCGATTGGCGTAACGCCCGCAAACCGCGCCGATATAGCTGTCTTGCGCCAGATATGCCTCATCACTTTCCAGGCCGACGGCAATGTTGGTTTCATTTTCGCTGCTGGCATCGCGCAGATACAGCCCGCACATCCGCGCGCCAACCGCAGAAAGGCTGACGCGAATCTGATCGGTGCGCAGCACATGCCGGGGGGCATCTGTGCCTTCTTTAGGGGTGTCTGATGAGGGGCGTGCAACCTTTGAGGATTGCGGTGAATTCGACATTTCCAACTCCCGAAGTCTTTGCTTTTGTTGATCTTAGCACATGTTTTGGGTCGCGTGGGGCGATCTCGTGTATGAGCGAATAACTATATGGTTGAGTCGCTTCAACTCATATTGTATTACTATATGGCTTTTAAGCAAGAAACCACACTTAGGGAGGAACTCGTGGTGAGTCTCAAAAAATTAGCCGTATCAACTGCGGCACTTGGCGTTGCACTGGGTCTTTCGTTTGCCGCACAGGCAGAAATGATGATCGGCTTTTCGCAGATCGGTTCTGAAAGTGGCTGGCGTACGTCTGAAACCGCATCGATCAAGGCTGAAGCCGAAAAACGCGGCATTGACCTGAAATTCTCTGATGCACAGCAGAAACAGGAAAACCAGATCAAGGCCGTTCGTTCCTTCATCGCCCAGGGCGTTGACGGTATCTTGCTGGCACCGGTTGTTGAAACCGGTTGGGATCAGGTTCTTAAAGAAGCCAAAGATGCCGGTATTCCGGTCGTGCTGGTGGACCGTGGCGTTGCTGCGGACGAAGATCTGTATCTGACCAAAGTGGCTTCTGACTTCGTCGTCGAAGGTGCCTTGGCTGCTGCTTGGTTGGCTGCTGAAACCAACGGTGTTTGTGACGTTGTTGAACTGCAGGGCACCGTTGGGTCGTCTGCGGCCAATGACCGCAAAGAAGGTTTTGAATCCGTTGTTGGCAACTTCCCGGCAATCAACATCATCCGTTCGCAGTCGGGTGACTTCACCCGTTCGGGTGGTAAGGAAGTCATGGAAAGCTTCCTGAAGGCCGAAGATGGCGGCAAAAACATCTGTGCGGTCTATGCGCACAATGATGACATGGCACTTGGTGCCGTTCAGGCCATCAAGGAAGCCGGTCTTGACCCGGCTGATGATATCCTCGTCGTATCGATTGATGCGGTGCCCGATATCTTCAAAGCCATGGCTGACGGCGATACCAATGCCACGATCGAACTGAACCCGCATTTGGGTGCACCGTCCTTTGATGCGATCAAAGCAGCGATGGCTGGTGAAGAAGTTCCGAAATGGATCAAGGCAAATGGCCCGCTCTATCTGCCCGATACGGCTGCTGAAGAATACAAAATGCGCAGCAAGTAACGTGCAGTCATCAGGTTATCCGTGCATCACGCTATGAACGGTGATCTGATGAATTCTGGCTGATAATGCGTCGGACGTGCTCCCGCGATTGTGGGGGTGCGTCCGGGTGCATATAGGCTAAAGCAGATGACAGACAAAATGCTTTAGCGCAGTCAGAACCAAAAGGGAGAGGGCGTTTATATGGCACAGGCAACACAGCCCCAACAAACGGGCAAGACGGTGCTTTCAGTCCGCGGGGCGGGGAAATTCTTTCCCGGGGTCAAGGCCCTGCAGGACGTTGATTTTGATTTGCACGAAGGCGAAATTCACGCACTTTTGGGTGAAAACGGGGCCGGCAAATCGACCTTGATCAAGGTGATCACCGGTGTCCATCCGCGCGATGCCGGTTCCGTCACACTTAACGGCGAAGAAATCCATCCAAACCACCCGGGCGACGCACAGGCGCTGGGTATTTCCACAGTTTTTCAGGAAGTCAATCTGATCCCAACATTGTCGGTGGCTGAAAACCTGATGCTGGAACGCCAGACCCGTAAATTTGGTCTGATTGCGTGGAAAAAAACCGACGAAGACGCCAAGGCCGCGCTTGAAATCTTGGGTCTTGATATCGACATCCACCGGCCATTGGGCTCCTATTCGGTGGCCATTCAGCAACTTGTGGCGATTGCCCGTGCGGTGGCCCTTGATGCGCGGGTTCTGATTTTGGATGAACCGACCGCAAGCCTCGATGCCGAAGAAATCAAAAGCCTGTTTCGCATCATGCGCGACCTTAAGGCCAAGGGGCTTGGCATTGTTTTTGTTACCCATTTCCTTGATCAGGTCTATGCCGTCACCGACCGGATCACGGTCCTGCGCAATGGCGAGTTGGTCGGCACCTTTGTTACCAAAGAACTCGAACAGATTGATCTGATCAATCACATGCTCGGTCATGAGCTGGCCGAAGTCAGCGCGCACCGTCATCAAGACGAAGGCAATTATACCGGACCCAAACGTGAAATTCAGGTCAAGAACCTTGGCAAGAAACGCGTGCTTGAACCGGTCAGTCTGGATCTTCAGGCCGGTGAGATTGTCGGTCTTGCCGGTTTGCTGGGGTCGGGGCGAACCGAGCTTTCCGAACTGATATTTGGCACACAACGCGCTGACAGCGGCCTTGTCTTTATGGACGGGGAACCGGTGATGCTGCGGTCGCCGCGCCATGCGATCCGGGCGGGCTTTGGCCTGTGTCCCGAAGATCGCAAACAGGACGGCATTGTGGCCGAACTCAGTGTGCGCGAAAACATCATGCTCGCCCTTCAGGGCCGCAAAGGATGGCTGCGCCCGATCCCGCGCGCCGAGCAACAACAGCTTGCCGATAAAATGATCAAGGCACTGGGCATTGCCACCCCTGACAGTGAAAAGCCCGTCGGGCAGCTCAGCGGTGGCAATCAGCAAAAGGTCATTCTGGCCCGCTGGCTGGTGTCCAAGCCGCTGCTGCTTATCCTTGATGAACCAACACGTGGTATTGATGTCGGCGCACATGCCGACATCATCAAATTGATCAAGGAACTCTGTGACGAAGGCTTGGCCTTGCTGGTGGCATCCAGCGAGCTTGATGAAATCGTTGCCTTTGCCGACCGCGTTGCGGTGATGCGTGACCGTGAAAAGGTGTCTGAACTGACAGGGGCCGAGATCACGCAGGAAAACATCATCGAGGCGATCGCACGATGAGCAGTTTACACGATAAAAAGAAAGTACGGGAAAGCAGCATCATGTCTGCATCTTCTTTAATAAGCCGTCCGTGGTTTGGCCCTGTTGCGGCCCTTGTCCTGATTATTCTGGGCATTGGCGTGATTTCGCCGGACTTCTTTAACGTTCGCATTGTTGACGGGCATCTGTATGGATCGCTTGTTGATGTGGTTCATCGCGGGGCGTCAACCGCCCTTGTTGCGGTCGGGATGGCGGTTGTCATTGGCACGCGCGGCATTGATCTTTCGGTTGGCTCGGTGATTGCGATTTCCGGGGCCGTTATGGCGGTTTTGATCCGCGATACCGATCTGCATCCTGCCGTGATCATTCTGGCCGCCCTTGGGGCCGGTCTTTTGTGCGGGCTTTGGAACGGGGTTTTGGTCGCCTTCCTTGATATTCAGCCGATTATTGCCACCCTGATCCTGATGGTGGCCGGGCGTGGTATCGCGCAGATGATCACCGGCGGTCAGATTGTGACCTTCCACGGGGCATTCTTTGAAGGCATCGGCAGCGGGTATCTTTTTGGTATTCCGTGGCGGGTAATCATTGCCGGTTTTGTCATTGGCGGGCTGTATCTGATCATGCGCAAAACCGCCCTTGGACTGTTTGTTGAGTCCGTTGGCGGCAATGCGCGCGCCAGCCGGGTTGCCGGGATTGACGCACGCGGGATTAAGCTGATGGCTTATGCCACGGCGGGGCTGTGTTCGGCGGTGGCCGGGATCATTATTGCTGCTGACATTCGCGGGGCGGATGCCAACAATGCCGGGCTGTGGCTTGAACTTGATGCGATTTTGGCCGTGGTGATTGGCGGGGCGTCCTTGATGGGCGGCCGGTTCTTTATCGGCATGACGGTGATCGGGGTTTTGATCATTCAGTCCCTGACAACCGGCATTTTGTTGTCGGGTCTGCCGTCGCAATACACCCTGATTGTTAAGGCGGCTGTCGTGATGGCGGTACTGCTGGTGCAGGCACCAAAATCACGTGAACTTGTCGGTTTGGCCTGGGGAAAAATCGGGAGCAAAATGGCGCGGGGAAAATCCAATGAAAATTAATGAACGCTTTTACCCGCTGGTCGCGACCCTGGCTGTTTTGGCCTTGCTCTATGGCTATGGGATTTTTGAACATCGTGCGTTTTCAGACACCTATGTTCTGGGCGCACTTCTGACCGATAATGCCTTTTTGATCATTACAGCCGTTGGCATGACCTTTGTCATTCTGTCGGGCGGGATTGATTTGTCGGTCGGCTCGATGATTGCCTTTGTCGGGGTTTTGATGGCCGAACTTGTTACCGGGTTTGGCATGCATCCGGTGTTGGCGGCAGTGATTTCGATCATTGTTGGATCGGCATTCGGGGCTGTGATGGGGGTGCTGATTGCCAAGTTTGATATTCAGCCGTTTATCATCACACTGGCAGGTATGTTTTTCCTGCGTGGGATGTGTTTCCTGATCAATCTGGATTCCGTGCCGATTGACCATTCCTTTGTGTCTGAGTTCAGCGGTTTTAAAATTCCGTTGCCCGGACGGGGCTGGTTGACGGCATCGGCGGTGTTGATGATTCTGACTGTGATTGGCGGGATCATCATTGCCCATTACACCCGGTTCGGGCGCAATGTCTATGCCATTGGCGGGGACCGACAATCGGCGGAATTGCTGGGGACTCCGGTCCATGCGACCATTATTCGGGTCTATGCATTGTCAGGCTTTTTCAGTGCACTTTCCGGTGTTGTCTTTGCCTTTTACACCGCATCTGCCTATCCGTTGGCAGCCGTGGGCGTGGAGCTTGATGCGATTGCCGCAGTGGTGATTGGCGGGACACTTTTGACCGGTGGCATGGGCTTTGTGATTGGGACGTTTTTTGGCGGGATCATCATGGGTGTGATCCAGACGCTGATTGCGTTTGACGGGTCGCTTAATAGCTGGTGGACCAAGATCATGATCGGGGCATTGCTGTTTGGTTTTATCGTTCTGCAGCGCCTGATTACCCGGTCGTTCTCGGGCATGCGGGCCGGAGCGGGCTGATCGCATGAGCTGCGTCTGGATGCGTATGATCCAGACGCAGCCGCACTTAAAAACCCCGAAAAATCAAACGGATAGATCCTTTGACTATACGCGCTTTAGGTGGGGCCGTCTTTCTCAATTCCCGCTCAGGCACGGATTTGGTGGGATTGCGTTGGGGAGGCACACCTCTCCTGTGTAACCGAAGCAGGCGAGTGCAATCCTATCGGAAAGGCTCCGCGCGCCTAAACGTTGGGCATCCAAGCATGCGGTTGCCGCATTTTCCGTTGAAAATTTACCGTCAGAGACAATTTTGATCTCCAGACTGTCTTTGTCGCTGTTGTAGGTAAGCCAGCTGTCACCACAATGTAAATTGGGAAAAACATCACCGTTGTTTTCACCGGTATTTGTGAAGTATTCCTGCCCCGAACATACAACTAGTTTAGGGTCTGTAGAATCTGCGCTTGCAGGAAGTGAAGCTACAATGCCGATAGTTGCTGCGAGCAGCATACAGAAAATCAACTTCATTTTGGCCTCCTCGCTTTATTGAAAAAAGGGTCTCTTCTCTCACGTAGCTATGCTTTTCCTCGACGGTGTTCGGAGGTGAGTGTGATGTGTTAATAGATCGCACTCTAAAAATGTAAAATCGGGCCGGAACGGGGTGCTGTTCCGGCCCGATTTTTATTCAGATATATTGTTTAATTCATCTGATTAGTCATTTTTGGTGAATAATGAGCGGCGGGCGGGGGCAATCCCGGCGACGGGGGCCGGTTTGTCAATTTTTGACGAAATGATATTTGTATGAGGAATGGGCAGGGCGGCCGTTTGGATCGTTCATCAGATCGGCCTTTGAGCCGTTCGTCGGATCGTCCATTGGACAGTCCGTCGGACCGTTGATCGGACCGTTTTTCGAACCGTCCATCGAACCGGCCATCTGACCGTCCATCTGACCGTCCATCGGATCGTTCATTGAACCGTTCATCGGGCCGCCCTGAGTTTTGCGGATCTAATCAGCAGCCGGTGCAGGTTTTGCTGTCGTCGGTGCAAACCTCGGCGATGATGTCTTTCAGCGCATCGGCCGATTGCTCATCGGCTTTGGAGCAGGCGCTGCCCGCCGTTCCGGTCTTGAGCGCGTCGCCAACCACAAAGTTATAGTGTTTGCCGGAACTGGCACTGTAGGTCAGGAAGGTCTTGCCGCAATGAAGGTGCGGGTACTTGCTGCCGTCATTGGCACCGGCATTGGTGTAGTATTCTTGATTGCTGCAGTAATCCTTTTTGAGGTTCGCTTTTGCAGACTGTGTGCCCAACGCAAAAACAAACAGCGCGCCAAGCGCGATCATGAGGTGCTTCATCACATTCTCCGTTAAAATGAAGAAAACCGGCCAAAGGGCCGGTTGTGCGACGTTTCACGTCAGGGGATGTGATGGGATAAGGCGGAGCCATCGGCGGCGCGATCTTCTGACCGGCTGATCCGCTGATCCGCTGATCGGCTAATCCGCTGATCTGGTTCGGACGGGCTGTTTTTTCGCCCGCCTGAACCGTTGAGGGAGGCTTACAGCCCGATGACGTCCCAGTCATGTTCGGCTTCCATGCCGAGTTCCTGACGGAGCTGACGCATGGTGCGGCGGAGCAGGCCGTGCATTTTGGCGCGTGCTTCTTCGGGGTCGCGCTGGCTGATCGCGGCATAGACCGCGTGATGATCGGGCAGCGATTTAACGTGCGCCTTGGGCCCGCCAGACGACAGGCGGAACGATCCGATCAGGGCGGTTTCAATCAGCATGCCAAACGATTTCATGAAATCATTGCCCGACGCATCCAAAATCCCCTGATGGAACACAAGGTCGGTCATATAGACAGCCTCGGTCCCCGGTTCGGCCTTTTCCATTTCGAAATAGGCGGTTTCCAGATGCTTGATCTGTTCCGGGGTCGCACGGATGGCGGCCATGGCGGCGGTGTTTGGCTCGATAATCAGGCGGGTTTCCAGAAGGCTATAGAGAAACGCCGGATCGGGATCGGGGAAGTGCCATGACAGCACATCGGGATCAAGCAGGTTCCAGCTGGTGCGCGGTTTGACCCGCGTGCCGGTTTTGGGGCGTGATTCGATCAGTCCCTTGGCCGAGAGGATTTTAATGGCTTCGCGAAGGGCCGTGCGCGAGACGTCGAGGGATTCACTTAAAGCCGCCTCGGTCGGCAGGACATCCCCCGGGACCAGTTTGCCAGAAACGATGCGCATTCCAAGATCATGCGCAACAATGCTGTGCAGGCTGCGTTTGGCATAGGTTCTCGACATAGTAGACGACATTAAATTCCCTCCGGCACGGCCTTGTTAAATACGAAAACGGCGAAAAGCCCGCGCTGATATTATTCATATAATATGAATTAATTTTTAGAGCAACTTATCTGGCAGGTGCAATCCCTTGTGCTGCAAAGCATATAATTATTTCAGGGGACTTGTGCGGTGCGATGTAAACCTGCGTGCAAAGGTGATGTGTTATAAACCACAGTTGCCAAGATCGAAAGGCATGACTTCACCTGTTTGACGCTTGACAGGGCCGGATATCCTGATCATTAATGTTATTGTATGAAGAATAAGGGTCAGGGTCTATTAATTTGATTGGAAGGGCAGTCGCACCCATCCGGGGCGTCCTTTGGGCCAAATTAATAGACCCTGACCCAAAACAAGATTGTCAGGAGGAAGCATCATGTGGACACAAGGGATTGAAATCCCGGGCACCTGAAAAGGGCGGTGATCCCCCGGTGTGACAGGGCATATTCATGCTTGAGGAAAAATTTCCCCGCTGCGCTGCGCCATCGGCTTTTTGATGCAGCTTCTGCCAATTTTGGTGTGAGAATACGGATGTCTGACATACGGAGTCCCTGTATGTTTGACCGACGCATAGAGAACAATAGACCAGAATATGGGAGACGGAACGATCATGGCTGATCGCAAACCGACACACTACACAAGCCTTGAAGACAAATCAGTATTCATCACCGGGGGTGCTTCGGGCATTGGCGAGGCGATTGTCACCGCCTTTGTCGAGCAGGGGGCCAAGGTCGCCTTTGTCGACATCATCGAAGATGCCGGCAATGAACTGGTCGAGAAACTTGGCAAGACGGCGCGCAACAAGCCGGTTTTCATCAAATGCGATTTGACCGACATTGCCGCGTTGCAGGCAGCCATCGCCAAGGCGGCAGAGCTTAATGGCCCGATCACAGCACTGCTTAATAATGCCGCCAATGATACCCGCCATAAATGGCAGGACGTCACACCGGAATATTGGGATGAACGCCAGGCGATTAATATTCGCCCGTCATTCTTTGCCATTCAGGCGGTCGCCCCCATGATGCAAAAGGCCGGTGGTGGTGCCATTGTTAATTTCGGGTCGGTCAGCTGGATGATGGGGCAGGGCGGGATGCCCGGCTACACCACGGCAAAGGCGGCAACGCATGGGCTAACACGCGGCATGGCGCGCGACCTTGGCAAGGATCACATCCGGGTCAATACGCTTGTGCCCGGCTGGGTCATGACGCAGCGCCAGCTTGACCTTTGGGTCGATGAAGCCGCCGAGCGCGAGATTGACGAGCGCCAATGCCTTAAGAACAAGGTGATGCCGCAAGATATCGCGCGCATGGCGCTTTTCCTGACGTCCGATGAAAGCCGGATGGTCACCGCCCAGAACTTTATCGTTGATGGTGGCTGGGTCTGATCCCCGGCGCGTACAAACGATAATTCCCGCATACGACAGACTTATATCAGGATATCAGGACGCATTTCATGAGACTGGTTCAATTTAAAGAGACCTCCGGCGCGCAGCATGTTGCCGTTGTTGAAGATGCCGAGACCCTTTTGGTGCTGACCGGGGTTTCTTCGACCCGGAAGCTGGCCGAAATCGCGATTAAGGAAGGCACCTCCATGATTGCGGCGGCCAAGTCGCGCATGGGCGAAGACCGCATCAGTTATGACGAGGTCGCCAAAAGCGGGCGTTTGTTGCCGCCGATCACCCATGCCGATCCGGCGCATTTTCTGGTCACCGGCACCGGCCTGACCCATTTGGGCTCCGCCTCGGCCCGGGCCAACATGCATACATCGGGCAATAAGGCGGCCGATGAAACCGATTCCATGAAGATGTTCCGCATGGGGGTTGAGGGCGGCAAGCCGAAAGCCGGTGAAACCGGCGTTCAGCCCGAATGGTTTTATAAGGGCGATGGTTCCATCGTCGCCAGTCCGGGTGCGGATATGCCAAGCCCGTCGTTCGCGCTGGATGGCAGTGAAGAACCCGAAATTGCCGCGGTTTACGTGATTGACGGCGATGGCAATCCGGTGCGGATCGGCTTTGCCATTGGCAACGAGTTTTCCGATCATGTGACCGAGCGCCAGAATTACCTGTATCTGGCGCATTCCAAACTGCGTGCGTGCTCCATGGGCCCGGAATTGTTGCTCGGCGATTTGCCAAGCCATGTTGAGGGCACATCACGCCTCTATCGCGATGGCAAGGTGATCTGGGAAAAACCGTTTTTGAGTGGTGAAGACAATATGTCTCATACGCTGGCCAACCTTGAATACCATCATTTCAAATATGATCTGTTCTGCCGCCCCGGTGATGTGCATGCGCATTTCTTTGGCACGGCGACACTGAGCTTTGCCGATGGTGTGACGACACAGGATGGCGATGAGTTTGAAATTGAATCATCGCTGTTTGGCCGTGCCCTTCGCAACCGGTTGACAACACAGGCCGAGCGCAAGGTGGTTGTTAAAACCATCTAACCTGATGCGTGTTTTCGGGATTTTTGAAATCCCAAGGGGTTTCAAAACCCCGCCTTCCTCCGAACGACACAAACTTCCCCGGCTCAAGCGATTGGGCCGGGGTTTTCTTTTTTAACTTTAGGTTGTGGGCCGGGGTGTTTCGTGTTCTTCTAAAGTACATTTGGAGAGCTACTTGCTTTAGGGGAGAAAGTAAATCTGTCCCCATTTTTCTAAAGCGATTGTTAGTCCCGTTCATGACCGGGAAATGACGCAAAATAGATGAGGTGTATAATGCCGCGCAGAACTTTCTTTTCTTTCCATTATGTTCCCGATGTCTGGCGAGCTTGGAATGTCCGTAACTGTTGGGTGGTGAAAGAGGACGATGAGAAAAGTCATGGTTTTTTTGATAGCAGTGTCTTCGAGGCTTCGCAAAAAGAAGGTGATGAGACATTAAAAAGATTTCTCCGTGAAGGCTTGAAAAATACTTCTGTTACTTGCGTTTTGGCTGGAAATGCCACTTGGTCGAGACGGTGGGTACGCTACGAGATTGCTCGCAGCATCATCAAGGGCAACGGATTGCTAGCTGTTCATATCCATGGCGTCCAGAATAAGGATAAAAAGACAGCTACAAAAGGTGCTAACCCCTTGGCTCAGGTGGGTCTCTACCGTACTAATTCCGGTATATTCCTTGCCGAACGAAAAGGAGAGAAGTGGTTGGCTTATGCCGACTACACACGCCCAATTCCTGAAGGGGATCTCTGGTTTGCAGCGCCAACGACGACTACGGTGGTTCCGTTATCAAAGCACTGCTCAAGTTACGACTTCGTTGCTGATGATGGCAGGAGCAAAATTGGAAGTTGGATTGAAAAAGCTGCTAAAATGGCAGGCCGATGAGTTCCATCTCCGTTATGTCGCCAAACTATCAGGTCCTAATGCTAGGCGCTGATGATAACCGTAAACCTCGGTTGCAAAGTAATGTCGAGAAGGCGCTTGTGCGTCGAGGTCTTCCCAAGAATACGATCACATTTCTAAGCAAAGATGAAGCTTCGAGCCGTAACCGGAAAGTGCCGACAATGGCGGTGTTTTTTGGCTCGCAGGCTACCGCAGTCGATACAGACCTAGTGACGGAATTAATAGAAGAGTCAATCATAATTGCTCCCGTGGTCTCAGACACTTCACAAGTGAATACGGAGGTTCCACCACAGCTCAGGCATGTTAATGCAGCCGTGCTTGGCACCAGTAATGAAGGTATTTACCGCTTAACGAATCTTGTTCTTGAAACCTTCCGACTATTGCGGCGCGAGAGAAGGTTGTTCATTAGCTACAAGCGAACAGATTCGCAGCCTTTTGCTGACCTACTTTATGATGCGCTTGATGCTAGAGGTTTTGATGTGTTTATCGACGTCCGCTCAGTGCCTCCAGCAGAAGATTTTCAATCCCAGCTCTGGCACCGGTTATCAGATTCTGATGTAATCGTGTTGATCGATACGCTTGGTTTTCGAGCAAGCCGTTGGACTGTAGAAGAATTGGCGCGGGCAAACGCGACGAATGTTCAGATACTCCATTTACTGTGGCCGGGCCAAAAGGAAGATCCGGAGTCATCTTTCAGTCATTTTATGAAGCTTACGCTGCGGGACTTTAATTGGTGTATTCCTTGGAAAGGGCGTTGGGCGAAAAAGGAACTAGTGACCAGAATTTGCAATGAGGTAGAGAGGTTGCGAGCGCCAGCAATTGCGGCACGATACCGATATTTGGTCGATAATTTTTGTGACGCGGCTCGTGATGAAGGGCTTGTTCCAGTTGTTCAGATGGAGGGTTGGATTTCTCTTGATGTTAGGCCCGATTTGACATTAGCGGTCGTGCCAGCTGTTGGGGTGCCAACTTCTGACAGGATCAATGATGTATTTGAAGCGATTACTGATCCTTCTGTCGGAACGAGAGAGATATGGATGATTTATGATAATCGAGGCATACTGAGTAAATGGCTCTCTCATCTGGACTGGCTTGACTCGCATTTGCCGATAAGAGCAGTGCAGATGTCGAAAGCTCCAGAGAGGTTGAAACTTGTATGATCGACATTTTTCTATCTGCCAGCGTCCCATTGCCGACACGTAATCGAGTATTTTTCGATACGGCTGATGTCCTCGCGATACGCGAGGCAATCAAGGCTTTGGTGGAAGTGGTGTTGCCCGTCGGGAGTATTACTTGTGGAGGCCATCCAGCGATAACGCCTTTATTGGCCCTTTTTGCACGGGAGGCAAGCCTCGACCGTGACCGGTTGGCGATCTATCAAAGTAGGTTGTTTGAGGGAGGTTTGCCAAAAGAGTTAGAAGATTTTGTCAATGTATGCATGGTGCCAGCCGTCAAGGACGATAGAAATGCCAGTTTGACAGCAATGAGACGTGCAATGATTGACAGTCGTAATTTTAAAGCAGCGGTGATCATAGGTGGTATGGATGGAATCTTCGAGGAGTATAAATTGTTCGTCGAGAGCCATCCTAACGCTGCGGTTCTACCTCTATCCACTACCGGGGCTGCCGCCAAGATAGTTTATGACCTAGGACAATTTGATCCAATTTTTGCGCGTAACAGAACCTATTCCAGCTTGTTCCGACGGGAGCTCTTACCCAATGATCGAGAACATTCTACGGGCTCAAAGTAATGAGCCGTTTTTTGTTTGGGGATTTAAGAAAGAAAGCGGGTGATTGTTGTCCGGAAACGCGGGCGTGTTGCGTTGTGGATTGTTCTTTTTGATAGATAGATTCCCGCCTGCGCGGGAATGACGGGGTGGGATAGGTGAGCGGTTCTCTTCTTTCAGAAAAACCCAGCAATTTATTGTCCAATTGAACCATATATTGTACAACTATGTATGAGCATCTTAACAGGAGTATGGTCATGCGGGTTTTACCCTATAGCCGGGCCAGACAGGCATTTTCTGATTTGATGAAGGCGGCGAATGCGGATCACACGCCGTTTCATGTGACGCAAAAATCAGGCGATGACGTGGTGATCATCAGCAAGGCGGATTATGACGCCATGCAGGAAACCATGCATCTGCTGTCCAGTCCGGCCAATGCCGAGCGCCTGAACCGATCCATCGCCGAACTTGAAGCGGGAAACGGTGTTGAGCGTCCGCTTGTTGTTGAGGAATGAAGCTGGTCTGGAGCGAGGACGCTTGGCAGGATTATCTTTATTGGCAGGCCAATGACAAAAAGATGGTCAGGCGGATTAACGCCCTGATCAAGGAAATCAAGCGCACGCCGTATGAGGGGACCGGAAAGCCCGAGCCGTTGCGCCACAACTGGTCTGGATATTGGTCGCGCCGGATCAGTCAGGTGGATCGGTTGGTCTATAAGCACACCGATGACGCGATTTATATTGCGCAGGCGCGTTATCATTATTGACGCTTGGCATACGTCGAGAGGGCATTATGAAAAGCGACATTAAGCGCCAGACGGAAAGTGCCGTTGGCCGGGTTTCCAGCAAAGAGCGCCCCGAAAGGTCAATCTTCCTTTTTCAGAGGCGGAGCTTCTGGTCGGGCTTGATGCGGATGGTGCGCATGCCGACGCGCTTGCGCAGCCTTCTGCTGCTGAAACGGATGAGTGATGGTGGCGGGGGTACTGGCGCGATGCGTGATGGATTGTGCGCTTTGACACATGGATTCCCGCCTGCGCGGGAATGACGGGATTTGTGGCGGGGTTTGTGGCCGGGGTGTGTGACGGGGTTTTTGGCGGGGTGTGTGGTTGGGGGCGCGTGCGGTGGCGCATCCGGTGGGATTTGAAACGGGAAACGGACGAAGGGGAAACCTCCGTCCGTTTTGGTTTTGTGTCAGGTTTGACGGGATTAGGCAGCCCGGCTGTGGTGGGTGCCTTCGCTGACTTCTTCGACGATTTTGCTGACAAAGGCGTCAAGGTCGTTGGGGGTGCGCGATGTGACGATCCCTTGCTCGCACACAACCGCTTCGTCCTGCCAGAGCGCACCGGCATTGAGAAGGTCGGTTTTGATTGAGCTATAGGACGTGGCACGGCGACCGCGCAGCGCACCGGCCTCGACCAGAAGCCACGGGCCATGACAGATCGCCGCGACCGGTTTGCCCGAGGCGACGAATTCGCGCACCAGACTGACCGAGGCCTCGTCATTGCGCAGAAGGTCCGGGTTGATCTGCCCGCCGGGGATGACCAGCGCGTCATAGTCGGCGATATCGACATTTTTGACTTCGACATCGACATCGACCGTGTCACCCCAGTTTTTATCGTCCCAGCTTTTGATCGGGTCCGATTTGGGCGATGCGATTTTAACATCGGCCCCCTGGGTCGAGAGCTTTTCAAGCGGAACGCGCAGTTCCGAGCGTTCATAGCCATCGGTGGCGAGGATCAGAATCTTTGCGGTATCAATCGCAGGCATAATGTCGCTCCTTTCATTGATGTCGAACATTACACCCCGCCAACGGCTGCGGTTTGATAACGTTCCAAATTTTCCTGTGGTGATTTTGTGGCACGGGTTTGGGGTGGGTGTTGCTGGCGCAATGACGGGTTTTGAGGTGATCCATGTCCTTTGGGGATGGATCACGGCCCGTCATGCGCACCGATGAATGTTGCCGTGGTTTGATGCTCACGCCAAAGTGCGGCAAGGCTTTATTGTTTGATGCGGGTAATCTTTGTGCCTTCGATGCTGACACTGACCATCAGGCCTTCTTGGTCGAAGATGAAGGCATAGGCATCATCCTTGAGCGTGGATGAGGACAGGTTCTTGGCGGCACCTTCGTCCATCACGACCACGGTTGGCCCAACGCCGATTTCCCAACCTTTGGATTCGTTGAGATAGTTGATGGCCTTGTCGGTCATGAGAAACACAGCATAGCCAAAGGATTGTGCGCCAACCTGAAGGCCCCAGGAGGCGGAAACGGAGTTGTAATACTTATCGATCTTACCGTCCTCAAGAAGGACGCCCTCACCATAAGCACCGCCAAAGACAAGGCCTGCCTTGATAATGCTCGGGAACACCAGGATGGCTTTCGCATCCTCAGAAAGCTGCTTGGCGAGTGGGTTGGTGTCGTAAAGCTTTTGCAGTGACTGGTTTGACTCAGTGTTGAGTTCTTCGACCGATGCCGCCTGTGCGACAGGGGCCGTGGCGATCGAGAGTGGCAGGGCGGTCGTGCCTGTGAGGACGAGCGCAATCAGTATTTTTCGGATGTTTGTCATGGTGGCAGTCCTTCTGAATGATATGAAGTCTTATGGTGCACACCAGCGTTTCGCCGCTGTGAGAGACAATTCAGTTCAGGTCGCCCAAGTGCCAAGTGCCAAGTGCCAAGTGCCGTTCGTAGGTCAGCGGGCTTTGCTGTTTGACTTGGTGACGGCTTTAATCGCGATGGGGGATGGTCACAAGGCGCGGCCCCGGAAGGCACGGACAGCCCAGAGCACGATGAGGATCAGCAGAACCAAACCGAGAACACCGCCCAGTCCGGCACCGCCATATGCGCCGTAGCCGAAATATCCACCGCCACCGCCGAGAAGCAGCAGCACCACAACGACAAGTAAGATTGTATTCATTGCCTGAAATTCCCTTTGCAATTGATCGCATCGCGCCATCAAGGCGTTCCGGACTGAGATGTCCGTTGTCTGAAATCATGGTGAGAGTGGGGCATGTTTTAAATCGCGATCACGTTCTGCTGGCCCAGCCGGTTACCGTGCCAATGATCGGCGCTTGTTGAATAATGTTATGATTCCTAAATCAATTTAGTCGAAATGTAGCTGCTTCAAGTTAACCTCCGCGTGCATTTTTTGAGCAAGTGAAGGCAGCGTGATGGTACCTGACCAACCGCACGGTGGTGTTGGCGGGCTGGTGCAGTGCGATATGGGGGGGGATGCATGGATTCCCGCCTGGCGCGGGAAGGGCGGGGTTTTAGGGGTGGTTGGACATTAGCAGAATCAGAAAGGGCAGCGGGTTGGTTCCGCTGCCCTTTGTGTTTGGGGGGATTTTGGTGGTGATGCGAGGGAGAAATGCCCCGGCAGTCGTTCAACTGCCGGGGAGGGCTGGGCCGATGCGGCATCGGCGGGGGTTGGGGCGATGCTGTTATCCCTGTTCGGCGGGAACAGGGGCGGTTCGCAGGCCCAGCGTTACGATGAGAGACGCGGCAAGGAGTAAGAAGCCAGCGATGGTAAAGACGCCAAGCGCGCCGCTGGTGTCAAAGACAAGGCCGCCGGCGGCTGCACCCGTGGCAATGGCAAGCTGGAAACCAGCAACCAGAAGTCCGCCGCCGCTTTCGGCTTCATCGGGGACGGTGCGGGTGATCCAGGTGGACCATGCCACCGGCACACCGCCAAAGGCCATGCCCCAGATCGCGACAAGCACGGTGGTCGGGGCAACCGCACCATCAATGACGACCATGCCGACCCCGGCCAGCCCCATGATGAGCGGCATCAGCGCAATGGTCATGCGCAGTGAGCGCGCAATCAGCGCACCGCCGACATAGGTGCCAATAAAGTTGGCGACCCCAAAGCCCAGCAAAATGCCCGAAACACCGGCCGTGGTAACCCCGGAAACCGTTTCAAGGAACGGGCGGACATAGGTAAACAGCGCAAAATGGCCGGTGATGATCAGGACCAGTGAAAACAGCCCGAATTTCATGCGCGGGCGGTTGATGACCTCGATCAAGGTGCGCAAGGTCGCACGGCCGCGCGGCGGCATTTTGGGCAGGGTGGCAAATTGCACGAAAAGGGCGAGAACGCCGAGCAAGGAGGCCAGCAAAAACACATTGCGCCAGCCAATCACATCGCCAAGATAGCTTCCGAGCGGGGCGGCAAAGACGGTGGCCGCCGAAACGCCACTAAACAGGATGGCGAGCGCACGGGGCACGCTTTTTTCAGGCACCAGCCGCATGACGGTGGCCGCCGACATGGTCCAGAACCCGCCAAGGGCAACGCCGAGTAAGACCCGCCCGGCGAGCAGGATCGCAAAGGTCGGGGCGAGTGCGATCATGATGTTGGCGGCAATCAGAAGCACCGAAAAGCCGAGCAGAACATAGCGGCGGTCAATCTTGCGGGTGACGGTTGCGGTCAGAAGGCTGGTGATCAGGGCCATAACGGCGGTGGCCGACATGGCTTGCCCGGCCATGCCTTCGGTAATGCGAAGATCATCGGCCATCGGGGTCAGCAGGCTGACGGGCAGGAATTCGGCGGTGACAAGGCCGAAAACCCCCAACGTCATCGAAATAACAGCACCCCATGCCGCAGATGCGGGTTGGAGGGTGGTTTGAGGTTCACTCATGGGGGATCCTTTGAGTTGATGTTTGTGCATTGCACCCAAGATAGACTGGACGGGTCGGACGTTCTATGGCAGTTTGTCCGAAGTTATTGATCAATCGTCCGAGAGTGCCATGTCCCCCATTGCCAATGCTGCGTTTAACAGCCCGTCCACGCACATCGAAGGCCAGTATGATGGCGGCTTTGATGCGAACGGGCATGATATGGTCAGCGAGCTTTTGTCAGGCGTGCGCCTGCGCGGGCTTGATTACCGCCGGATCGAGATTTCAGCCCCCTATGGGCTGCGGTTTGGGGAGGATCAGGAAGATTGCCGGGCGTGGCTGCATTTCATCGGGCAGGGGACGGTGCATTTGCGGACCAAAAGCGGGGCTGTACATACGCTTGGCTGCGGGGACGCGGTGTTGCTGCCCTGTGCGGGCATCCATGATTTATACAGCAAGAACGGGGTTGCGCTGCGCAGTGTGGATGCATTTGAAAAGGTGCATCTGTGTGATGTGGCGTCTGAAATCCGGGCCTGTGAAAAGGATGTGTGCCGGACAAAGGACAATCTGATTTTCAGCTGTGCGATGGAATTTGATCTGGGGTGGTTGCATCCGTTGGCCCATCTTAAGCCCGAGGTCATGCATATTGAAACTGTGCCCGATCATGATCCGCAAATTCCGGCCATTCTTGATGTGATGACCGCCGAGCTTAAATCCAAGCGGCCGGGATATGGCGTGATCCTGACCCGGCTGGCCGATGTGGTGGCCGCGGCCATCCTGCGCCGCTGGGTCGAGGCCGGATGTGATGTGTGTGGCTGGGTCGAGGCGGTGCGCGATCCGAAGCTCGCACGTGTTTTGGCGGCCCTGCATAAGGAGCCGGGGCGCGATTGGTCGGTGGCCGATATGGCGTCCGAAATGGGTATGTCGCGGTCGGTCTTTGCGCAGCGGTTTGTCGCGCTTACGCAATCAACGCCGCAGCAATATTTGACGAACTTGCGCATGCGGCTGGCCAGCCAGTGGATCGGGCGTGAAAAACTGCCGATGGATGAGGTGGCCGACCGGCTGGGCTATGCCTCAGTCGCGGCATTCAGCCGGGCGTTCAAGCGCACGACGGGCATGTCGCCCGGTGCGGTGCGCCGGGTGGATCATGCGGATTCAACGTCGGTGGCTTAATCCGTGCCATCGGCACCATCCGCGGACTTAGGCGCTGCGCACGACGGCGACGAGATAGCGGCAGTTTTCAGCGGTTTTATTTTCAAACATGCAGTCTTGCGGGGGGCCGAGTTCCAGACAATCGCCGGTATCAAGGTGATGGACCCGATCGCCTTCATGAAACAGCAGTGATCCGTCAAGAACCCAGATGGTTTGACGGATAAAGGTGAAGGCCGAGGCGGGCATTGCGACCTGTTGTCTGGCCGGCAGGTCAACTTCGACAAGTTCCAGCGGCATGTTGTGGCCCGAGAGGACCTGACGCCGGCCATAGCCGGTTGCCGGATCGGACCAGACGGGTTGGTCGGCATGACGGCGCACACCGTGATGGACGGGATCGCTGCGCGACAGCAATGCCGATACCGTCAGGGACAAGGCGCCGGAAAGGCGGCCAAGAACCGTTGCCGTCGGGCTGGCTTCGCCGCGTTCGATTTTGCTGATCATGGCTTTGGAGACACCGGATTTCTCGGCAAACTGGCCAAGCGACCAGCCTTTGGCCTCGCGTTCACGGCGGATGCGGGCCGAAAGCCACGCAGCAGATTCGTCTTCTATGATGGTCATGTTTTGTCATATTTCATTTAAAATCAATATTGACTGTCTACTATAATGGACGTAATCCTGCAACATGTTCGTTATAATCTATGCAGGAGGCGAAAATGCATATTCGCACAGCGACCAAGGGGGATCTTCCGGCGATCCTTGAAATCTATAATCAGGTGCTTTTGACCAGCACGGCGATTTACGATGATCAGCCCTCCAGCCTTGAAGAGCGCCTTGATTGGTTTGAGGGGCGCGTGCAGCAGGGGTTTCCGGTTCTTGTGGCCGAAGAGGGCGGTGCTGTTGTGGGGTTTGCCTCCTATGGCCCGTGGCGGGGGCGGTGGGGATATCGCTTTACGGTGGAGCATTCGGTGCATGTGGATGCCAGTCATCGCGGTGCTGGGGTCGGCGGGGCGTTGCTTGCTGCGCTGATCGAGTTGGCAAAAGAGGCGGGGCTGCATGTCATGGTGGGCGGTATCGATGCGGAAAACCTGAATTCGATCCGGTTCCATGCGCGCTTTGGTTTTGAGCAGGTCGGGCACGCAAAAGAAGTCGCACGCAAGTTTGACCGGTGGCTTGATCTGGTGACCATGCAGCTGTTTTTAGACGATGGGGATCAAACCCGCGCGGCTTAGCCGTGCGGATTGTGCCGTGTGATACAGGTCAGCGATGGCAATTATAGCAAAGACAACAATGCCGTGCTGACCGATGCAATCAGCATCAGGGCAAAGATGATGTTGATTGCTCGCCCGGCGCGCGGATCAGACAGCAGGCGGGAAAACCCAGCGCCAAAGATCAGCCATGTTGTGTTGACCAGCACGATCACCAGCGTCAAAGCCGCGATTTTAAACGTGTTATTCAGCCAGACAGAGTTTTGCACGATGTGATGGCTGGCATAGACCGCGCCGATGGCGGCAAAGGCCTTGGGATTGGCGATGGCCAACAGCAGTCCGCCCCGAAAGTCGGGCGCGGCGGTTTCGCGGTGGTGCTGGGTTTTGTCCGCAGATCGTGCAGGGTTTACCGGGGCGGTGGCAATTTTCCATGCCAGATACAGAATATAGATCGTTGCCAGTGCGGTCAGGATATGACCGGCAATGGGATGAGCGATCAGGGCGGTGGCGACCCCGGTCGCGACAAGCAGCAAAACGCACGTCGTGCCAATGATGATGCCCGACAAATAGCCAAGGCCCGGCCGTATCCCAAAGGCAGAGCCGGTTGCGGCCAGGCTGATGGTGGCGGGGCCGGGGCTGCCCATCAGGGGCAAGGCCGCCAGCCAGAGAAGAAGAAGATTTTCCGTCATCGTCGATGCGCCCGATCTGTTACGCCCCGTTTTGAATAAGCGGTTTTGGTCAGCAGTTTGGATCAACTTTTGGGAGCAAGAGTGCCATGGAGTGGGCGGGCGCGTCTTGAACGATATTGGCAATTTTTATGCGGCTTAATCTTTTCCGTGCAGCGCGCGCTGGGCGTTTTCGGTGGCCTGCGTCAATGCGTTTAACAACGTGTCGCGTTTTTGATAGAGCAAGGCGGGCGACGCGCCAAACACCGAAAAGGCCGAAACCATTGTGCCATGAAGCGTGGTGATGGGGACGGCGATGGCGTAAATATCGTGTTCGCGTTCGCCATTGTTGGTGGCAAAGCCCGCCTTGCGGATTTGGGCAAGTTCGGATTTGAGTGCGGTAAGGTCGGTGAGGGTGTGATCTGTCATGCGGGTAAGATCGGCCTTGGCAAAGTATCTGTCCTGATCGGTTTTGCTCATATGGGCCAGCCAGAGTTTGCCATGCGCCGTGCAAAAGGCATCGAGTTTCGATCCGATGCGGATATCGACATAGAGCGGACGGTCGGGCAGGGCCTTGGCAATGCAGACGGCCATATCGCGATCAAACTCGGTCGCCATGCAGGCCTCCCCGGTGGCCTGCGCCAGTTGATCCAAAATCGGTTGCAACAGACCCGCCAGATTGCCGTCACGCATCACCCGATGGCCCAAATCAGCAAACATGTATCCCAACCGAAACACCCCGCGTGACGTGACGCGCAAGGCCCCGGCATGGACCAGCGTGTGCAAAAACCGGTGGGCGGTGATCATGTTAATACCCAGGGCGTCGGCGGTTTCTTGTGCGGTGAGTTCTATTTTGCCCGCGGCAAACAGATCGAGGATTTTAAACGCCTTAAGCACAGAGCCGTTGAGTTGACTGGTCATGATGTTCCGTTCACGTAGCAGGGTCGATAACAGGGGGGCGATAACGGGGTGCCGGTCGCCACACTTGACGCCAGCCGGATTTCACGCATAAACTATATCATAAATCATATTTCAATTATAGCAATATTGCAAGAAGGCGTCTGATGAAAAACGACATGGAAAAAACCGCGGGCATTACCCTGACCGCCGGTGGGGCGGTTTTGGCGCGGATGAAGGCGATTGGCATTGATTATATCTTTGCCAATTCGGGCACGGATTTTCCGCCGATCATCGAAGGGCTGGCCGAGGCCGCCGCCAAGGACATTGATCTGCCCCATGCGTTGGTGATGCCGCACGAAAATGCCGCGATGGGCATGGCGCATGGCTATTATCTGGCGACTGGCAAGGCGCAGGCGGTGATGGCGCATACCAATGTGGGCCTTGCGAACTGTGCGATTGGCGCGATCAATGCCGCGACCGAACATGTGCCGATTGTCCTGATGTCGGGCCGAACCCCGGTGATGGAAAAGGGCCGCCTTGGTGCGCGCACCGTGCCGATTGGCTGGGGGCAGGAAATGCGCGATCAGGGGGCGATGGTCCGGGAATCAACCAAGTGGGAGTACGAGCTTAAATTCCCCGAACAGGTACCCGATGTGGTGGATCGGGCCTATGCGATTGCGTCTTCGGTGCCCAAGGGGCCGGTTTATGTCAGCCTGCCGCGTGAAGTTTTGTGTGAGCCGTGCCCGGGGGACGCGATTGACGGGCCATTGCGCCAGCAACCGGTTCAGATTGCCCCGCCGCAGGCCAGTGTTGAGGCGGCGGCAGATATTCTGGCCAAGGCCAAAAACCCGGTGATCATTGCTCAGCGTGGGACGGGGACGGCCGAGGCGTTTGGCCGGTTTGCCGATCTTGTCGATCAGTGGGGCATTCCCGTCGTGCAATATTGGGCGATCCAACTGGCGCTTGGCACCGAACATCCGATGTTCGCAGGGATGGACCCGGCCCCGTGGTTAAAGGACGCTGATGCGGTGGTGGTGATTGATTGTCTGGCCCCGTGGTCGCCCGATATCCATGCGTTGCGGGATGATTGCAAGGTGGTGCAGGTCGGGCAAAATCCGCTGTATTCCCGGTTCCCGGGGCGGAATTTTGCCGCCGATATTTCATTGGCCGGGGAAACCGGCGATGTGATCATGATGCTGGCCGATGCCATGGATCGTCGGCAGGGTGATCACAGTGATGCCTGTGAAGCGCGTCGATCCAAGGTTGCCGCGATCAATGCCGACACCCGCAAAAAAGCCTTGGCCATGGCCGATGCCGGGGCGGTGGACCCGATGAGCAAGGGGTATGTGTCGCGTTGCTTGTCCGAAGCAATCGCCAACCGTCCGGCAACGGTGTTTTCTGAGCTTGGCTGCCCGTTGGAGCCATTGTCGTTGTCCACACATAGTAGTTGGTTCCAAGAGCCGCATTCGGGCGGGCTTGGCTGGTCGTTCCCGGCATCAATGGGCTATCAGTTGGCCGATAAAGACAAGCTGGTCGTCGCGACCATGGGCGATGGGTCCTATATGTTTGCCAACCCGACGGCGTGCCATCAGATCGCCGAGGCGCTTGAGCTGCCGATCCTGATTTTGGTGCTCAATAACAATGAATGGGGGGCCGTGCGCCAGTCGGTCACCGGGATTTATCCCGATGGGTATGCGTCCAAAACCAATGAAATGCCGCTGACAGCCCTTAAACCCAGCCCGGATTTCACCAAGGTCGCCGAGGCCAGCCGGGCATGGGTCGCCAAGGCCGAGCGTGCCGAAGACTTGCCGGGAATTTTGCGCGACGCGATCAAGCATATCGATACCCACCGCACCCATGCGCTGGTGGAAGTGACGATTGCACCGTAAGGGCGGACGTCTGGAATGATGATGAAAGCGGGCAGCGGATCGTCGGTGCCCGCTTTTTTTATGTATTTGGATTGTCTTGGCTTTATGATCGCAGAAGGTATGACAGGTCGTCAAAAAACACAGGGTTCGGACGTTATGACAAAAGTACAAGACAGCGGATCAGGACGAGCAAAATCTGGTCATGCAGCCCCGGCATCCAAGCCCGCGATTGATGTCCATGACGGGGTGCCGCTGCTTGATAGTGGTGTGAACTTTGTTGGCGAGCAGGTGAGCTATCCCAAGGGGAAGGCCAGAATCAAATCGATGCTGGCGACCATGGCGCCGGGGCAGAAGACAGGCTGGCACAAACATGGGGTTCCGACTTATGGATACATCCTTGAAGGGCAGATCACGGTTGATTACGGCGATGCCGGTAAAACGACGTATGTTGCTGGAGAAGGCGTGCTTGAAGCCATGGATTACTGGCATGAAGGGATCAATGACGGCGATATACCGGCACGGGTTGTTGTGGTTTTCATGGGGGCCGAAGGGGCGGAAAACGTGATTTACAAGCCAGATTTAGTGTCTGATTAAAATGATATTTCCCAATATGTTAAATGACTTGTGGAATATTTGTGCCTAGTTTGCTAGCACCTTTAAATGTCTGCTTGCATCGCAGGCAAAATCATTATTTCATTGAATTCAAGAATTTTGACTGCCTGCCCTAAAGGAGCCACCATGGATCGTGTTGTCGGAACATCAGGACGGATTGCGTTTGCCAGTGCGATGCGCAACCTGCTTGCGGATGTCTATCCCGGCCATGATCAAGCCGAATTGGTGCGCCGTGTGTTTGAGGTTTTGGGGCTTCCGATTGAGGGCGACGGGCCGGAACCCAGTGAAGAATATTTGCGCAAATGGGATCAGCGCGATGCGTTTCTGATTACCTATGGCGACAGCATTTCACAGGCGGGCAAAAACGGCATCGAAAGCCTTGGTGAATTTCATCAAAAATGGCTGAAAGACTGGTTGACCGGGGTGCATATCCTGCCGTTCCATCCGTTTACGTCCGATGACGGTTTTTCGGTCAGCGATTTTACAAAGCTCCGCCCGGAGCTTGGTACGTGGGATGATGTTTATGCGTTGTCGAAAAACGCGACCGTGATGGCCGATCTTGTCGCCAACCATATTTCCGCATCCCATCCGTGGTATCAGCAGTTTCTGGTTGGGGAAAAGCCGGGGGTCGATTACATCAAGACCGCCAGCCCGGACGATGATTTATCCGACGTTGTCCGCCCGCGCAGCCATGCGTTGCTCAATGATGTTGTCACCAAAGACGGTGAAAAACACGTCTGGTGCACGTTTAGCTATGATCAGGTCGATCTGGATTACGGCAACCCGGATGTTTTCTTTGAAATCCTGAAAATCGTTCTGGAGTACCTTAAGCACGGGGTGCGCGTCGTGCGGCTTGATGCCATCGGGTTTATCTGGAAAGAAGCAGGCACGACGTCGATCAATCTGGAGCAAACCCATAAGATCATCAAGGCGTTGCGGCTGGCGACGACGGCGGTGCATCCCGATGCGATTTTCATCACCGAGACCAATTTGCCGTTGCTCGAAAACCTGTCGTATTTTGGCAATCAGGACGAAGCGCATCTGATTTATAATTTCTCGCTGCCCCCGGTGATCATTCATGCGCTTTTGAGCGGGCGGAGCGATTATATCCGTAAATGCATCATGGCGATGCCACCAGCACCTGCGGGCTGTACGTTCTTTAACTTTACCGCCAGCCATGACGGTATCGGGTTGCGCCCGGCGGAAAACCTGATCCCGGATGCGGATATTGACGGGCTTAAAGACCATGCGGTCAAGATGGGCGGGCAGGTCAGTTACCGTGCGCTTAAGGGCGGCGGGCAGAAGCCTTATGAGTTGAATGTGACGCTGTTTAGCATGCTGGCGGAAAACTTCGCCGGTGAGGCGCGCATGGGGCTGGAACGGTTTGTGATGAGCCAGGCGATTGCCATGTCGCTTGAAGGCATTCCGGCGATTTACGTTCAGACCATTCTGGCGACCGAAAATGATCAAGGGGCGTTTGAGGAAACCGGCATTCCGCGCCGCCTTAATCGCAAGATCTGGCAGCTTGAAGATGCGGAAAAGGTTCTTAGCGACGAGGGACCTGCAAAATCGGCGTTTGATCAATTGCGCGCCTTGATGTCGATCCGCCAAGGGCAACCGGCATTCCACCCCAATGCGACGCAATATACGCTGAACCTTGGGTCGGAATTGCTGGGTGTCTGGCGTCAGTCGCATTTGAATGAGCAGAGCATTTTCTGTGTGTTTAACCTGACCGAGCGGCCACAGAACCTTGATCTGTCAAAGATCAATCTGATCATGACCGAGGGCTGGCAGGATTTGATCACCCAGCAAGTGATCGAGGATTACGATGGCATCATGACGCTCGCACCCTATCAGATTGTCTGGATTTCCAACCTGGATGGCCGTAACCGCACCGAAAGCCGATTGTTGCAGCGGTACCGCGATGCGATGCCGGTTTAATTTGGTCATCTTGTAACCTGACGGCATTGGTGGTTGTCAGAGTGCGGCGGCTCTGTAAAACTATAGCAAGTATTGGAATATCAGAGGCTTGAGGCGCAATGTCTTATGCGCAGGAAACCCGTCTGAACCGTTTGCCCGAAGATGTGCCTCGGCACGTGCACAAACTGTTCGACGTGTGGCGGGCCGCGACATGCGGGAATGCACTTCCCGACCGAAAAGATCTTAGCAGTGAGACCCTTTCGCTGTGGATCAATGACATTGGCATTTATGAGTATCTCCCCGATCGGTGCGACTTTGTTGTGCGGATTGATGCGCCAAACATGATTGCGGCGAGTGGCGAGAATTATCAGGGGTGTTCACCGCACCAGATTGATCTTGATTTTGGCACGCGGGTGCATGCCACGCTTCTCGATGTCATCGACAGCAGACAGCCAGCATTCCATATCATCGGGGTGGAGCGAAAAGTTTGGGAAGAATGGGTTCGGCTGTTGTTGCCGGTGCAAACACGTGACCGTGCAGGGCAGGCAGTCCTTCAGGTACTTGTTGCCCATTTTTTCTATCGTGGGTGTTAAGTCTTCTTTCTTGAAAAGAAACCTATTTTGCGTGCATGCACTTGTTCTTAAGTAGCGGCTTGCCCACTTAATTTTGTGGGAGAAGTTTTTGCTTGGCGGCACAGTATGCTGGAATCAACGGACGTTGAACTGTCGGGTCTTCCGGACGATATCGACAAGTCAATTATTTGCTTTGTCGATGCGTGGCGCGATGCCTGTGCGCAGATGGAAAATGGCGCACTTCCGACGCGCACGGTTTTAAGCGCGGAACGGTTGCGTCAGTGGCGCGATGATATTTGCATTTATGAGTATCAGCCAATCAGAGAAGATTTTCTGGTGCGGATTGACGCGCCGACAATCATTGAGAACAACGGCGAAAGTTTTCAAAACAGCACGCCGCGCGAAATTGATCTTAAATACGGGACCTGCTTGATGGCGGCCTTGCTTAAGACCATGCGTCAAAAAAAACCGACATTCCATTACGTCCGCATCGTCAGTGCTTCTGGTGAACCGCGGCAGTGGCTTCGGGTTTTGTTGCCGGTGCAAACCTTTGACCGGTTCGGCGATCCGATTGATCAAATCCTTGGTGTGCGGTTCGCGTATGAACCAATGCATTGCATTTGAAAGTTGAACAATGGCGAGGATGCATACGATCCTGGACAAGGAGTTCCCGCTGGAAGCCTTGCCTGCTGATGCGCCGGAATCTGCCTGTGGGTTGCTTGGATTTTGGTCGGATCATGCAAGGGCGGACGCATTGCCAACCCGCGATGACTTTAACGCACAACATCTCGCCCCTTGGATCGAAGATCTGAGCATTTATGATTATCACCCCGATATAGACGATTACCAATTGATGCTGGAGGGGGAGAACCTTGTTGCCTTGACCGGCGAGGTTTGGCGCGGGGCTTTTGCCCGTGAGCTTGATAGCCATTTTTCGACCAACCTGCATGCGGCCATGTCCGTGGCACGGACAACAGAACACCCCAAACTTGATATGTTGCGGATTTTAGATGCGGACTGGCATCGCTGGGTTCGGTTGGTGCTGCCTGTCTTGCGCAAAAATAAAGGCGAGAAAGACGTGTTTCAGGTCTTTCTCGCCGTTTTTCAAATGCCGTGATTCTTTTATGGCAGATGGACTTAAGATTTGCCGATGTCCATGTCATTGAGGTCATCTTCGACCGCCGCTGAAAGATGTTCGAAAATGTCGCCCATGGCACTTTCAACCCGTTGCCAGCTTGGGATGAACGGGCTTTCGAGCGGGTTTTCGAGATAGTGCTGACCGGCACTGATGATGACTTCGGACAATACCTCGACACATTTTTCTTCTTCGTCGCGGTTGATCTTAAGGCCGTTAAACATGGCGTCTGCCCGGTATTGCTCGATCAAATCAAGGGCCATGCGGTAATAGGTTGCCTTGAGCGTTCTGAAGGTTTCGTGCGAGAAAATGGTGCCCTGTGTGGCCAGTTTACGAAACAGCGATTTGGCGATGTCGCTTGCCATGCGTGACAGGCCGTCATCTTTTTCGGCGGGGTCAAAATCGCGGTGCTTATGATCATAGATATCGGCGATATCGACCTGTGCCAGACGGTGGACCGTATGGTTGCGATACATTTCCGAAAGCATCGAAACTTCAAGCCCCCAGTCAGACGCGACGCGCAACCCATAGGCAACATCGGTGCGAATGGCGATCTCGCCCGACAGCGAATAGCGAAATGAGTCCATGTAATTAAGGAAATCGGTTTTGCCGACAACCTGTTTAAGCGCGCGAATAAGCGGGGTGACAAACAGGCGGCAGACCCGGCCCTTGAGCGTGCCATTGGCAACGCGGGCGTAATAGCCCTTGGCAAAGGCGAAGTTAAACGCCGGATTGGCAATCGGATACATCAGTTTGGCCGGAAGATCCGGGGTATAGGTCGCGATGTCGCAATCATGAATGCCAATGACGGAACTGCGGCCCGATGCCAGTGTATAGCCCATGCAGTACCAGACATTGCGGCCTTTGCCCGGTTCATAACGCGCCAGATCAAATTCGGCCAGCCGGTCATGCACGCCGCGCAGGCGCGGGCCATCATTCCACAGAATGCGAACATGCTGGGGCAGGTCTTTGAAAAATTCGCGGGCATGGAGGTATTGCTGCGCATTGGCGCGGTCCAGACCGACAACGATCTGATCGATATAGGTGGCTTGTTTAAGTCCCTCGACAATGGTGGTCATGGCCGGGGTTTCAAGTTCCGAATAGAGGCACGGCAGGATCAGGGTTTGACGCCGTTGCCGGGCAAAGGCGCTCATTTCATAGGCGAGTTCTTCGGGGTTGCGGTCAAGAATGCGGTGCAGGGTCGTGATCGGGCCGCCCTGATGGAAATCAGCCATGAAGTACCTCGCTTTTCTTATTGGTATTAATGATTTGATCAAGAATGGACTGCAGTGCGGCGTTCCAGCCTTCCGGGCCGGGATAGGGCGCAATCCGAAGGTCGGAATGTGTCAAAAGCGGTTCGGAGCGGATGCCGCGTTTGGGCGGGATTTGAACGGCAATGTCGGCCGCGGCCAGCATCGGGATATCATTGGCAGAATCGCCCAGCGCAATCGTGGTGATGGCGGTATTGGTGGCGTGGGTGTCGCCATCGTGATCGTGATCGCCATCACCCAGTCTTCCCGAGACCAAAAGGCGTTCAAGCATTCGCTTCATTGCCGCCCCCTTGTTTGACGGGCCACACAGGGTATGGAACCGACCGCCCTTGACCAGCTTTAGAGAAAACTGGCTGGCGATGTCTGTCGCGATTTCAATGTCCTGTTCGCTTGGTTGCCAGATCAACGGGTCGGAGCAGTGGCGTTGCCCGGCCCGGATGGCATCATCAAGCGTCAGTCCGGTTTCTGTGGCAATCATTTCCGGCGGGACAGTGCGAAAGCTGCCTAATGGGACGTTGACGGCGGTCTTGATCGCGGTGCGGGCGGAATCAATGGTTTGCGATGATGGACCGGGTTGTTCAACCTCGCCACCCAGCGAGATAACCCCGCCGTTCTCGCCAATCAAGCCATCAAACAGGCCGTAATTCAGCTGAATATGGTCAAGTTCGGCAAGGGTTTTTGACGACACAGCGATCAAGGGGATCGAGAGCGATCTTATGCGTTCTATGGCCGGGCGGGCCGCATCCCAGCGATAGTCGTCATGATCAAGCAGGGTGCCGTCAAGGTCGGTAAAAATGGCGATGGTACGTGTTTGTTGCATTGTCCCGTTCTGTTGCGGTTTTTTCAAACTGTCGGGTGACCGTTAACGCGCGGTCATAACAGCAGTTTAGCACAGCGATTGTGGCAGTGCGACAGTCGGAAGGTTAAATTTTATGCAAGATGTTGTTTTGATGAAAAATAATGCGTATTGCGGTAGAGTTGATTGTGTCGGCATGGTTGGTTCTGTTAGCTTTAAAATACCGACACGATGACCCATATATTTTATAGTTTCCATCCATATGACGGGGTGTCGCGACAGCGCATGGAACACGCCGTCGGGCCGGTTATAGATGCCATAACAGTTGGGGACCGTTGATGATATTGAGACGCTGGCTTCTGGCTGTCTTGCTGTGTGCCGGGAGCCTTTGCAGCGCGACACAGGATGTTCGGGCCGAAGGAGGCAAGCCTGCGCAACCCGTGGTGTCTGAGGTTGTTTTCGCTGTGGGGGAATGGGCCCCGATGATTGGCGAAAATATCGAAAATTTCGGCATTCATTCCAAGCGTGTCATGGATGTTTTCAAGGCCATGGGATATCGAGTTCGGCTTGAATTCCTGCCGTGGCAGCGCGCGTATGAGCAGACCCGGCAGGGGATTTATGTCGGGACATTTTCGTGGCTGTCGACGGCTGATCGGGCCGCTGTGTTTTATGTTCCCCATCACCCGATTGCGCGGGCTTATCAGAAGGCCTTCTACAAAAAATCACGGTTTCCAGGCGGGTTGGATCTTTCGTCCCTGCGCGATATTGCAACACTTGGCCTGCGTCCGGTCGGCGTGGGGTCTTATTGGTATGAGGAAGCCTATAAACGGCTGGGGATTGATGCCGATATCGTCACCAATCCGGAATCCGCGTGGCGGTTCCTCAATGCCGGGCGGGCTGATGTCTTTGTTGAAGAGGAAGAAGTCGGCCGTTCGGATATGGTGTATTTCCTTGGGGACGAGGCGGCCACGCTTTACGGTGCGTCAGAACCGATAAAAACAGACGACATGTTTATCCTGTTTTCACGTCAACATCCTGACGGCAAACGGCTTTGGAAAGAATTCGACCGCTATATGGCGTCCGATGCGGGGCAGGAATTGTGCCATAAATGGCATGCATGTCTTGCGTCAGTTCACGCCCCGTCAACAGGGGACAGATGACTGTTTGCGGTTTTATTGTCGCAAATCGAGACGTTGGGCCGGTGCGAAAACCATTTTGTTCCTGACCGATAACTGTCACGTCATAGATGTTCGATTTGTCCAACTATTATCCCGGTTTGTCCATTCTGCCCGTTGGCCAACAGGCGTAGTATTTCCGCAATAGAATTGTTCTTGTTCCATTCAAGCAGGAACAGAAAAACAATAATCTTGTGAGGAAATCGCCATGCATGTTCCTGTCATCATTATCGGGTCCGGCCCGGCCGGGTTGCTGTTGTCGCATCTGTTGCATGTGCAGGGCATTTCGTCGGTGATCCTTGAACGCAAAAGCCGCGACTATGTCGAAGGCCGCATTCGTGCGGGTGTTCTGGAAATGGGGACGGTTGGCCTGATGGAACGGGTTGGCGTTGATGCGCGGATGAAAAAAGAAGGCATCATCCACGGCGGCATCTACATCAGCCTGAACGGCAAGCGCACCCATGTGAACATCGAAGAACTGACCGGTGGGGCAACCGTGATGGTCTATGGCCAAACCGAAGTCACCAAGGACCTTATTGCCGCACGTCTTGCCCATGGCGGCGAGATTGTTTTTGAGGCAGAAGACGTTAGCCTGCAGGGTATTGAGGGCGATAAGCCGCGTGTTCGATACCTTAAAGACGGCAATATGGTCGAGATGACCTGCGATTACGTTGCGGCGTGCGACGGGTTCCATGGTGTCGGGCGCAAAACGATGCCGGGCGTGAAAGAGCTTGAGAAAGTCTATCCGTTTGGCTGGCTGGGTATTCTGGCGCATGCCAAACCGGTGGCCGATGAGCTGATTTATGCCAAGCATGACCGTGGGTTCGCACTGTGTTCGATGCGATCAGAAACGGTGGTGCGCCATTATGTGCAGGTGCCCAGTTCTGACAAGATCGAAGATTGGTCCGATGACCGTTTCTGGGATGAGCTGCGCACCCGGCTTGGTGAAGAAGACGCCGAACTGGTCAACGAGGGCGAGGTGTTTGAAAAAAGCATCGCACCACTGCGCAGCTTTGTCGCCGAGCCGATGCAGCATGGTCGTTTGTTTTTGGCCGGTGATGCGGCGCATATCGTGCCACCAACCGGGGCCAAGGGGCTTAACCTTGCGGCCAGTGATGTGCATTACCTGTCCGAAGCGCTGATTGCGAAATACAAAAACAATCGATCTGATCTGATTGAAAGCTATTCCGATATGGCTTTGGCGCGTGTCTGGAAGGCAGAGCGGTTTTCGTGGTGGATGACCTCGATGCTGCATACCTTTGACGATCATAACCAGTTTAAAGGCCGCATTCGTGAGGCCGAGTTGCAGTATATCCTGTCGTCAAAAGCAGGATTGACCACCCTGTCGGAAAATTACGTCGGTTTGCCTTACTAGGGCCTGAACCAATTGACGTAACGGGGATACCCACCCCCGAGGAGCATTCGTATGCTCCATTCCGCCCAGAATTTCCGATAGGTAGAGCGTGTTGCATTTGATTTGCAGCACGCCCTGATGAACGGCCCGCAGCCCACGCGGGTCGTTTTGTCTTTGTAGGGCGCGGTTTTGTTGGGGATTGGTGAAATGTGCAGGCCGGTTTTCATCATTGCCCGCAAAAGATCACAATTGAATGGGGAACTGATTGCCGGGCTCGCACGTTAGGTGTGTGTTGCAGTTTTCAAGACAACAGGAGAAAACCATGGTGACCAAGACCGAGACGACTGCTGAAAATGCAAAACTTCAGGCCGATGTCGATGCACTTCGCAAAGATTTGGCTGAAGTCACCAAGACCCTGAAAACGATGGGTGGTGAGGCTGCGCATACCAGAACGCAGGCCGCAGCAGAACGCATCCGCGAGGTGTCCGGTCAGGCGCGTGACCAGTTTGATCATGCGCGCGACGCAGCCGTGGATCATGTACGCGACCGTCCGCTTGCCTCTGTCGCCCTGACATTTGGTGTGGGCATGCTGATTGGTCGTCTGCTTCAGAAATGATCGATCAGTTAATTGAGAAACTGACCGATCTGATAACCGATCTGGCAAAGGCCGCGGCCGCAAGGCTTGCGGTTTTTGCCGTGATCGGGCTTACCTTTCTGATCGGGATCGGCTTTTTGCTGGCAGCGGCCTTTATGGCCGTGGCGGCAAAATTTGGTGCGATTGCCGCGGCCGTTGCCTTTGGCGGCGGGTTGATCGTCATCGCACTGGTCGGGCTTGCCATTATGGCGCAACGCGATCCGGGTGAAGGCATTGCCAAACAGACAGCCGACGCACCGCAAAAAGCGGGGCGTAGCGAAGATGACGTGTTGTTTGATCTTTTGCTCCATGCGGCGACGACCGGCTTTGCGACCGGGCAGGGCAACAAGCCCCACATGCAAACCGGGTTCGATCAGATGATGACGGATCTAGAGGCGCTGGGCGTGTTTGACAGGCCAATGTCCAAGCCGGTGCCCAAGCCGGAGCAAGATACCGACCCAGATGAAGATACAAAAACGGCGGGATAGCATCAGCTTCCCGCCATTTTTTTTAAGTCTTTGGAAGTTCTTCCGGCTTATTCGCCGTGGAAATGCACCGTGCCGATATAGGGCAGGTTGCGGTTGTTCTGGGCATAGTCAATGCCATAGCCAACCACGAATTCATCGGGAATATCAAAGCCACAGAAGCCAATCGGAATTTCGACTTCGCGGCGCGACGGCTTATTCAAAAGCGTGCAGATTTCCAGACGGTTGGGATCGCGGGTGTTGAGCAGGCGGACAACTTCGGAAAGCGTATAGCCGGTATCAATGATGTCTTCGACCAGAAGCACATCCTTGCCCCGGATTTGACCATCAAGGTCCTTTATGATGCGCACATTGCGCGAGCTTTCGGTGCTGTCGCCATAGCTTGACGCGACCATGAAATCAACTTCGACCGGGACGGTCAGTTTGCGGGCCAGATCGGCAATGAAAACAAAAGACCCGCGCAGCAATCCGACGACAATCAGCTTTTCGGTGTCTTTGAAACTTTCATTGATCTGGGCGGCAAGTGCATCAATCTTGGTGGCAATTTCGTCCGCCGTTATCAGCGGCTTGACATCGTAATCGGCCATAAATTCCGGTCCTGAAGCGTTATGATATGGTGTGCTGCTTGCTAGCATAGGGAGCGTCCCTTGACCAGCCTCTGAATGGTAACAGAAGTATAATCATCAAAGAACGTGGATCGGGTCGCCTTTGGGTTGTGGTTCGAGGCTGTAAGCGCTGGTTCGCCTGAATGTCAAAACAATGCGGTGATGTGGGCCTTTGAACTTCGGATACCGTTATGATGTTGGCGATGAAATGGTGTTTTCAATGGCTGAGGTGGGCGCCAGGGCGCTTAGATTGCGGCTTCGGACCAGATTGAGGAAGGCTTGGGCGGCCGGTGGCAGCGTCCGGCCTGATCGCCAAATCAAGCCAATTTGACGCAGCAGAACCGGGCTTTCAAGCGGCCGGAATATAAGTGGCGACCGACCAAGGACCGGCAAGGTCAAGGAGGGCAGGGCGGTGATGCACAGACCCTGTGATACAAGCGCACCGGCGGTAGCGAGATGGGCGACCTCAAACCGGGGGTGAAACAGCAGGTTATTTTGGGCACAGGCCGCATCAATCAATGCGCGGACACTTGTTTCACGTGACATCGCGACCATCGGCTGTGACAGGATTTCTTCCCAGTGGTAGGTGCGGTCTTCTTTTAGAAAGCTGTCGGGCGCGCCGACGGCAATGAACTTGTCACTGAGAAGGCGCTGGAATGAAAGATTGTCACTGTTTTCAACCACACCGGCGGTAAAGCCAAGGTCGGCCCGGCCCATTTCAACTTCACGCAGGACGCCTTCGGACAACATGTCGTTGAGTTGGACATCGACATTGGGGTGGGCATCCATAAAGTCGGAAATCAGCGGCGGAAGGAGCCCGGCTGTTACCGATGGCAGGCCAGCTATTGTCAACTTGCCGCGTCGGGTATTGAGATAGGTGTCGAACTCTGCCAGAGCAGATTCTGTGGTGTTTAGGACACGTTCGGCGAGTCTGAGGAAGGTTCGGCCCTGATCGGTAAGGGCAACATTGCGGGTGTCGCGGTCAAACAGACGTGCCTGCGTGCGGTCTTCAAGGCGGCTGATCTGTCGGCTCAGCGTTGAGCCAGAAACACCAAGACGTTGAGCGGCCTGACGAAAGCTGCCGGTTTCTGCCAAAATGCAGAAAGAGCGGAGTTCGTCTGTATCAAGATTGATGCGTTTCATGCATCAATTATCTCACTATTTGATCTTCCTGCAATAAAAAATCTGATCCACACTTTCTGTCCGCCAAGAATAACGAATGTATAAAGTCGCTGGCGGGACGTAAAACATGCCTGAACAGGCATAGGGAGGAATACACTATGAAAATTGCCAAGTTTGCTTTGGCGAGTGCGCTCGCCTTTGGTCTTTCGCTGCCGGCTTTTGCGCAGGAAAAGTTGCTGATTGGTTCAACCTCGGCGTCTTCGTCGCATTACGGGTATTTTGTTTCTGTTGCCAAACTGGTCAACGATGCAGACAACGGCATTGAAGCATCGGTTGTTGAAACGGGTGCGACGATGGATAACCTGCGCCGGATCGAGCGCAATCAGATTGATCTTGGACTGGTTACCACCAACGTTGCGCAGCATGCCCATGCAGGTGCAAAGGGTTTCGATGGTAAACCGATGGCCGGTCTGGGCCTGCTTTGGGTGTATACCGGCGCACCGCAGAACGTCATTGTGCGCGAAGATTCCGGTATTAACAGTCTTGCCGATCTTTCCGGTCAGCGGTTCAATCCGGGGATCAAGGGATCAGCCACGGAAAGTACGACCGAAGCTGTTTTCGAAGCACTTGATCTGACGTCTGACTACGTCCGTGGGTCAACCACCGATGTCGTTGACATGATCAAGGATAACCGCGTGACCGGGTACGTTAAATCGGGTGCGGGTCTTAAGCTTGACAGTTCAACCCTTGATATCGCGACCTTTACCCCGATCAAGGTTCTGAGCCTGACCGATGCACAGAAACAGACCCTGATCGAGAAGATGCCCGATGTTTCGGTGGTGGATATTCCCGAAGGTGCCTCAAACGGCATTCCGGCGTATTCGACCTGGAGCTTTGGCGTTGGCGTTGGTGCCGGGGCGAACCTGTCAGAAGATGCGGCCTATAAGATCGTTGAAGCTGTCATGGCCGATACCGAGGTTCAAGGGGCTGCCATGGCAAGTGTTAAGGGTGTCAATCTGGCCGAGCTTACCTTGCAGTATGCGACCATTCCGCTGCATCCGGGGGCCGCGAAATGGTTCCGGGAAAACGGCTATGACATCCCGGCCAATCTCGACCCGAGCAAATAATAAGAAACCAAATCATCTAGAGGAAAACCGCCATGTCTGTGCGCATCCGCGACGGGTTTGCGTTGCTTGTGGGGATATTCGTTTTTTATACCGCTGCAACAGGCCCGTTTGAAAGTTTGATTCAGAGGGCGGTTTTTCTCGCGCTTGTCACGTGTCTGGGGCTTAGTCTTTATCCATTGGGGCAGGGCACCACCTGGCGCAAGGTTGGTCTGGTCGTTGACCTCATGCTGGCGGCGATAACGGTCAGCGCGTGTAGCTATATCGTGGTGAACTACGATGAAATCATGACAACCCTGCCATGGGCGACCAAGCTTGATATGGCGTTGACGGTTGGGCTTGTCGTGACGGTTCTGGAAGTCGGTCGCCGTGCGGTCGGGGCAATTTTTCCTGCACTTGTTATTGCCGGTTTGTTGTATGCCTTGCTTGGTAACTATCTTCCCGGAAGCCTTGGACACCGTGGCTTCGACGTAGAGTTTGTTACCGAGACGGTCTTTCTTGGCGACCTTGGCATCTGGGGCATGCTGACCGGGGTTGCGGCCACGGTGATTGCCGCGTTTGTTCTTTTTGGTGCCTTGTTGCTGCATACCGGTGGCGGGCAAAGCTTTATGGATCTGGCCATGCGGCTTGGTGGCCGTCAGCGCGGTGGGGCTGCCAAGATCGCGATTATTTCCAGCGGCCTGTTTGGCATGATTTCCGGTTCAGCCGTTGCCAATGTTGCAACCACGGGCAATTTCACCATCCCGATGATGCGCAGGCTTGGTTATCCCGCCCCACTTGCCGCCGCAGTAGAAGCGGTGGCATCGACCGGTGGGCAGATTGCCCCGCCGATCATGGGGGCGGCGGCCTTTGTCATGGCCGAGATTCTTGGCATTGCCTATGTCGATGTCATGATTGCCGCAGTTATTCCGGCGGTTTTGTTCTATCTGTCGGTGTTTGTTACCGTCCATATCGTTGCCACCCGGCGGAACCTGGCCCTTGTTCCGGAAGACGAACTTCCGGCATGGTCGGACATTCTGGCACTGCGCAGGGTATTGCCGATTGTTGCCGCCATTGGCTGTCTTGGGGTTGGTATTTTCATGGGCCGTTCGGTCGCGACATCGGCCTTTTACGGGATGTGCGGGCTTTTGGTGGCGTTTGTCGCAACATCCATCGGGCAATTATCGGTGCGCGACATGTTTGGCCGAATTCTTGACGGTGTCACGGATGCAGGCAAGGGCATGGTGATCATTGGTGTCCTGCTTGCCGGGGCGCAAATACTGGTTTCGATGATCAATATGACCGGGATTGGCGTGACGCTGAGTTCGATGATTGTTGCCATTGCCGGGGATTCAACCGTTCTGGTGGCGATCATTGTCGGTCTGGTGTGCATGATCATGGGCATGGGGTTGCCGACAACTGCGGCCTATGTGCTGGTTGCTGCCGTTCTGGCACCGGCCATGATTGCGGTCGGGATCGAGCCACTGACGGCACATCTTTTTGTCTTTTACTTTGCAACCATCTCGGTGATTACACCGCCTGTTTGTGTCGCGGTGTTTGTGGCGTCGGGCATTGCGCAAACCAACTGGTTGCCAGCCGCGGTTGAGGCTGTGCGTCTTGGGGCGATGACCTATGTGGTGCCGTTCATGTTGCTTCTGTATCCCGGCATGACCGGCGGTGGAGGCACGATGGCCGTGGGCAATGCGATTTTGTCCGGGCTGGTTCTGGTGGTTGCTATTCCGGCGTTGCTTGGTGGTCAGCCGCTTTTCGGGCGCCTGTGGGTTGATCGGGCCTTGTTGGTTGTTGTGATTGCCATCGCGCTTTGGCCCGCATTCCTGACACCGCTTATCGCGGCAGGTCTTCTGGGCGGGTTTCTGTTTTTCGGGCGTGATGCGCGCCGTGCGATGCTGGAGGGCGGACAATGAAGACAATCCGCATTGGAACTGGTGCCGGGTTTTCCGGCGACCGGATCGAGCCAGCTGTTGAATTGGCAAAGCATGGTGAAATTGATTATCTGATTTTCGAATGTCTTGCCGAACGAACCATTGCCCTTGCCCAGCAGGCAAAAATGCGCGATCCGCATGCCGGTTTTGATCCGTTGCTTGAACGCCGGATGCGCGCAGTTCTGTCCGTTTGTCGTGACAAGGGAATTCGGATCATTTCCAATATGGGGGCGGCGAACCCGGTTGGTGCAGCCAAACGGACGGTCGAGATTGCGCGTGAGCTGGGCTTAACGGGGTTGCGTGTGGCGGCAGTTCAAGGGGATGACGTCCTTGATATCCTGTCGCCTGATACGTTTCATATCGACGAAGAAAACTGTGCTCTGCGCGATTTCAAAAAACAGGTTGTTTCGGCAAATGCCTATCTTGGGGCAGGCGGGATTGTTGATGCCCTGATTGCCGGGGCAGATGTCATCCTGACCGGGCGCGCGGCAGATCCGTCGATGTTTCTTGCGCCGCAGATTTTTGAATTCGGCTGGGAAATGGATGACTGGACCCGGCTTGGTCGCGGTACGCTTGTTGGTCATCTTTTAGAATGTGGCGGGCAAATCACCGGCGGGTACTTTGCCGATCCGGGCATCAAGGATGTCCCCGATCTTGCGCGGTTGGGTTTTCCGATTGCCGAGATCACCGAAGACGGAAATGCAGTTATTACCAAGCTTCGTGGCACGGGCGGGTGTGTTACTGCTGCGACCTGTAAGGAGCAGCTGCTTTATGAGGTCCACGACCCCAAAAGATATATCCAGCCCGATGTCATTGCGGATTTTTCCGGGGTGGAGATTACAGAAATCGGGCCAGACCGGGTTGCGATCGCAGGTGGAAATGGTTTCCAGAAAACCGGAAGTCTGAAAGTTTCCGTCGGTTATGTGGATTCCTGTGTTGGTGAAGGGCAAATTTCCTATGCCGGGCCGGGGGCCGTGGCGCGTGGACGCCTTGCCCTTGATATCTTGCATCAGCGGATGGAACTGGCCGGGATTTGTTGTCAGGAAATCCGTGGTGAGTTGATTGGTGTGAATTCCGTGTTCCCGCAAGCCGAACCCGCAGACGACGCGCCCGGCGAAGTCCGTCTGCGCTTTGTCGTGAGGACCGATGACCTTGCGACGGCGGCACGCATCGGTGAAGAAGTCGAAAGCCTGTATCTGAATGGCCCGGCTGGTGGCGGGGGTGTCACCAAATCAACACGCGAAGTCGTTGCCATCGTATCGGGGCTGTTGCCCGAGGGGCATTTGAAGACACATTTCGAGATGATGGAGGCCTGATGTTGCAGCTACGCGATATTGCCCATTCCCGTACCGGGGACAAAGGCAACATTTCCAATGTTTCGGTGATTGCCTATCGCGCGGAAGACTGGCCAATTCTGGTGCGTCAGGTCACAGCGGAACGGGTGCGAGACCATTTCGGAACAATGGTTTGCGGCGAAGTCCTGCGCTATGAGTTGCCGCAGATTGGTGCGCTTAACTTTGTGATGCATGATGCGTTGGGGGGCGGGGTTACACGGTCACTGGCACTTGATCCGCATGGCAAGTGCCTGAGTTCCCTTCTTTTGACCCTGACGATTGAGTCAACCCACACATAGGCGGTTAACCGACATTTGGGGCCGGAAATGCAATACGCTTTAGGCCGCCTTAAACACAATCGGTGCGTCGCCTTCGTGCCACTGGTCGTATTTGGTCATGGCGCGTTCAAAGAAGCTGGAGGCCAGAAAATCAGCCAGCCAGCGTTGCACATGGACAAACGGCATGGCATCAAACGCATCGCGGTCGGCATTGGCGAACTGGCGGACAAACGGGGCAATGGCAAAATCGGCCAGAGCCGGGCGCGATCCAAACAAATAGCGGCCAACGGCCAAGCGGCCATCCAGACGGTTGAGGATTTTTTCGGCATCGCGGCGGTGTTCGGCCGGATCGGCGTGCTCATAGCGGGTATGGTATTTATACCGGTCAAGATGGTGTTTGAACGGTCCGTCATTTTGCGCGATCAGGGCCAGCATATCGTCAAGCGTACCGCTTTCGGGTGTCATCCAGTCATTGGGATCGTTTTCGACCAGGGCCCAGACCATGATTTCGAGGCTTTCGTCAATCACGGTGCCGTCGGACTGGATCAGGACCGGCACGGTTGCCTTGGGGGACGCGTCGATCATGGATTGGGGTTTGTCGCGCAACACAACTTCGCGCAGTTCGACGTCAATGCCAGCCGACAGCAATGCCATACGGGCGCGCATGGCATAGGGGCAGCGCCGGAAGCTGTAAAGAACGGGCGGGTTTGTCGCCGCGTTGCGGGCTTCGTTGCTGGCTTCGTCGTTGGCTTTGGCGTCGCTTTGGGCCAGGGTGGTTTGGTCAATCTCGGTCATATCTTCGGCTTAACGGCTGTGCTGGGCGATTGCAACTGCTTTGGACGGATTTTGCCCCAAAGCACACCGGATGGGAAACGCAGATTGGAAATAACGTGCAAAGTTCCCTATGTTTGAGAAACGGGTCCAGCGTCGAAGATCGGACATATCCTGAAACAGCAGGCGGTAAAATTTGATCAAATCGGTCTTTTTTGCCGTCGCGGGCTTGATTTGCAGGGGTGGTTTGTGGAAGACAATGGGCACAAGATTTATACATCGCAGGATCGCTGCTGACGCCGGATGGCGCTTGCGATATTCTGCGGATTAACAGATGTAAGCTGACTGCAAAGAACAAGGGGCAAGTTCTATGACACCGACCGAAATTGCGCGCGTTACCGATTATCTGCGCCGCACCTTTGACAATAAACTCATCGCCATCGACCCGCCGAAGAAAAAAGGCTACCCGATCGAAATGCGTGTTGGCGATGAATTCGTCGGTGTCGTGCATCGTGACGAAGACGAAGGCGAAGTCAGCTACTCGCTGAATTTGGTCATTCTTGAAGAAGATCTGCCGCCTGCACCGTAATTTCCGCCTGCGCCTGCAAAAACAAAACGCCAATACAATAACGTCCCGGTCAAAATGGCCGGGGCGTTTTTGTTTGTCATGACAGCATGAGACGGATTTCATCGGGTGTCGGGACTTTGCCCTCGACCAAGATTTTATCATCGGCCATCAGGGCCGGTGTGCGCATGATCCCGGCATCAATGATGCTGTTGGTGTCGGTGACTTTTTCAAGGTCATATTCAAGATCAAGCGACTGGGCGGCGGCTTCGGCATTTTTGGCAAGCGTCTGGCATTTGGCGCAGCCGCTGCCGTAAATCGTTAGTTTCATTTTATCTCTCCGTTGTGGGGGGCAAAGGACGGTGTGGTCTAGACATAATTGCCATAGACAAAGCCCGAAAGTGTGGCCATCACCACCACAAGACCGCAATAGACAAGGGTTTTCTCGGTGCCAATCACGGTGCGGATGACCAGCATGTTGGGCAGGGACAAAGCTGGTCCTGCGAGTAAAAGGGCCAAGGCCGGACCCTTGCCCATCCCAGCCCCCATCAGGGCTTCGACAATCGGGACTTCGGTCAGGGTTGAGAAATACATAAATGCCCCCAGCACCGAAGCCAGAATGGTCGATGTTAATGTGTTGTCGCCAACCGCAGCCGTGACCCAGCGGCCTGGGATCAGTCCTTCATTGCCCGGGCGCCCCAGCAGCAAGCCCGCGACAAAGACGCCAATCACCAAAAGCGGCAAGATCTGTTTAGTGAAATCCCAGCTTTGCACAACCCATTCGCGGTCTTCGGGGCGCGACAGGGCAATCATCATGATGCCGCCAATGCCAACAGAAAAAGCAAGCTGCGGGGCATTTGGGGCGACGACAGTTGCCAGAACAACCGCCAGTGCCACAATCGCCAAGGGCCGGATCGACCAATTCCATTGCCAGATCAGCAAGCCGCCAAAACCGGCCGCCAGAACCGCGGTGATGATCCATTTAACATGGAATACCGCCATCCATGCCGGGCTGCCGTCAACTGCGGCCCAGTTGGCAAACACCAGAACCCCGATCATCAGGGCAAAAAACATCACGGTGATCGAGACAGGTTTTTCATCGTCACCCGCCTCAAAGCCGCGTGTGGATGTTTTGGCGCGGTCGCCTTCTTCGCGGCGATAAATAAGATGCATCAGAAGGCCGATGACAACCGCAAACACAATCGCCCCGACACCGCGCGCAATGCCGATTTCAGCACCGAGCACCTTGGCGGTGACGACAATTGCCATGATGTTGATCGCAGGCCCGGAATATAAAAACGCCATGGCCGGACCCAGACCGGCCCCCCGGCGATAGATGCCGCCAAACAGTGGCAATACGGTGCAGGAACATACGGCAAGCAGCGTGCCCGAAACCGATGCGACACCCAGCGCAATAGGCCGTGATGCCGTCGGTCCGAGATAGCGCATCACTGATCCCTGACTTATATAAACCGCCATGGCTCCGGCAATCACAAAGGCTGGGAGCAAGCACAAAATAACGTGTTCGCGGGCATACCAATTGGTCAGGCGCACCGCCTCAAGTACGGCGTTGTCAAACCGGCTGGTTCCTGCGGGGATGAAATAGATTGCAAGAAAACCAACCAGAATAAAGGCAAGCAACCGCCCTTCGCGTGGATTGTCGCGGTAAAGGGCTCTTAGCGAATTGAACATGTTGTGCCTCGTAAGACCGGACGGGGTCATTATCTGTTTTGATCCTATCAGGTTCTTGGCAGTTCAACTTTGATGTAAAGCAAGCTCGTCGGTGTCGTGTGCCATGACCAAGACCTGCCGCCGGCACCCTGATCAGAACTGTTATCAGGCTGAATAAAAACGCCCCGTGCCAGAAACTGGCCGGGGCGTTTTTTTGTTCGTTTTTTCCAAACGTCGCAAATGTTCTGAACTCAAGAGGATGTTTAGGGGGCGGCGTTCAGTTCGTTTGACAAGGTATGGGGTGAGCCATACCGTTTTTAGTGTGCATGGCGACAAAATAAAAACGCTATGAGTTTGGTTGGTGGCAGATACAAAAACAAAAAGTCCCAAGCAGCCCCAGACAGCCCAGGCGATACGCACAATCCTGAAAAACAAATGTCAGGCGAGAGGAAACGAAATATGAGTAATCCATCAAATCGTGGCGTGATCTATAAAGGTGCAGGGCAAGTGGCAGTCGAGACGATTGCCTTTCCTGAACTCGCACTGGGCAACCGTAAATGCGAACACGGCGTCATTCTTAAAGTGATCACGACCAATATCTGTGGCAGTGACCAGCATATGGTGCGCGGCCGGACGACAGCAGAAGAAGGCCTTGTGCTGGGACATGAGATCACCGGTGTGATCGTTGAGACCGGCCGGGATGTTGAATTCCTGAAAGTCGGCGATGTGTGTTCGGTGCCGTTTAACATTGCGTGCGGACGGTGCCGCAACTGTAAATCGGGTCTGACGGGCATTTGCCTGAATGTGAACCCGTCGCGCCCCGGTGCGGCATATGGCTATGTCGACATGGGCGGCTGGGTCGGTGGACAGGCCGAATATGTCATGGTGCCCTATGCCGACTTCAATCTTTTGAAATTCCCCGATGCCGATCAGGCGATGGAGAAAATCCGCGATTTGACGTTGCTGTCCGATATTTTCCCGACCGGGTTCCATGGCTGTGTCACCGCCGGGGTTGGTCCGGGGACAACGGTTTATATCGCAGGGGCCGGGCCGGTTGGGCTGGCGGCGGCGGCATCGGCCCACCTTTTGGGGGCGGCCTGTGTTGTGGTTGGCGACATGATTGATGATCGTCTCGCACAGGCAAGAAGCTTTGGCTGTGAGACCATCGATCTGAAACAGGAAGGGCCGATGGAAGACAAGCTTGAAGCCATTCTGGGTGACCGGGAAGTGGATTGCTTTGTCGATTGCGTCGGGTTTGAGGCGCATGGCTGTGGCTGTAACCATGGTCATGAAGCCCCGGCAACGGTGCTTAACTCTGCCATGCAAATCACCCGTGCGGGTGGTCAGATCGGCATTCCGGGTCTGTATGTGACCGAAGATCCCGGTGCGGTTGATGATGCGGCCAAGCACGGGGCACTTAGCATGCGGTTTGGCCTTGCCTGGGCGAAATCACATTCGCTGCATACCGGCCAGTGCCCGGTGATGAAATATCACCGCAACCTGATGCAGGCGATTTTGTTTGAAAAGATCGACATCGCCAAGGCGGTCAATGTGCAGATGATTAATCTTGATCAGGCACCAAAGGGCTATGCCGATTTTGACGGCGGGGCGGCGAAGAAATTCGTCATTGATCCGCATGGTAGCGTTGCGGCCTGATCTGTTATCAAGGTCTTGCGATCTATGATCTTAACACCCCGGTCTTTGGCCGGGGTGTTTTACGTTGCGGGCCGGACCACTGCCAACGCCACAGCCAGCGGGCGTTAAACCGGGGGTGTGGAACCAAAACCAGTGTGGGGGCGTTGAGATATAGGTTGGCAGAGCATGCCGTTGGATGAAGCCGGTAAAGGACGCACATGGGTTCGTGGATTGAACAACACGCGACATTGCTTCAGGTCGGGGTCAGTGTGGCCACGCTGTTGGTCTGGGTTTTTTATGCGCAATTGCTGTTTCAAAGCTATCGCCGGGTCCGTCGCCCGAAAATCGTGATTAATCAGATGCTGGGCAATTCCGACAAAGCCCGTTTTCTGATCAGCAACATGAGTCAGGAGGCCATCCATATCGATAAGGTGCTGGTGTGTGTGGGAAGCGGCGAGGATCGGGTTTGTGAGCAGGTGACCGATGCCGACCCGGAGCGGGATTCACACGGGAACGAGCAGAAATCCATGCTGTCGGCCCGACTGGACGAAGTGACCGTGCAAGGGCCGCTTGGCTCGGGGAAATGCATTGAACTGGGCGCGTTTGCGCATTTGCTCAACCGTATCTGGCGTCGGGCAGAGATAAACAACAGTGAGGACGGGGTTTCGCGCAGCAATGCGATTGAAACAGACGATGCGTGCCGTGTCGAGATCATCGTGATCGCCGTCTATAGTTCCGAAAAGGGCGTGGTCGGCGCCAGCCGGGCCTTTTGGCGCAAAGAGGACGGCGCGTTGAGCCCCGAAAACGTCAAAACCGACCAGCATACCGGCTTTTTCGCCCGCCGCCGTATGGCGCGGCTGCATGCGCAGTATGTTTGACAGGAACGGATGTTTACCTCGGTAGCATTATGGCAGACCCAAAATAATCGGGCCCCAACAAGGGGCCCGAATGGGTTTTGGAATGTGCGTGTCTGTGGTGGCGGGGTTTAGGCCGCTGTTTTGGCGTCTTCGGCCTTGATGGTTTTGTGGTTGTCTTCGTTCAGGCCCTGTTTCCAGTAGCTTGAAATATAAAGATCATCCTTGCCCAGACCACGATCATCGCGGAAATAGCTGCGCAGTTCCTTCATGGCGGTAAATTCACAGGCCGCCCATGCCGAAATCTGCCCATCATGCCACGGCAGTTTTTTGACCACATCGACAAGAGCGGTGCTGTTGGTGCCCGGATGCGGGTTGATCACCCATTCGATGGTGATGTTGTCAGGTTTCACCAATTCCTGCATGTCGGCTTCGGACTGGATTTCAATCACCGCGTAGCCGCGTGCGTCAATGGGCAGCACTTCCAGATTGACCGAAACGGCGGGAAGGGCAGTCATATCACCGGCAATCAGGAACCAGTCAGCGGTGGTGTCGACCAGCTTTTTCGGGCCGGGGCCGCCGATGGTGATGGTATCACCGGGCGCACAGTTCACCGCCCAGTTCGATGCCGGGCCACCATGGTCAGCACCATCGTCACTGTCGCCGTGCATGACAAAATCAATGTCAACTTCGCGGCCCTGATCGGTCATGCGGTCATGACGGATGGTATAGGTCCGGCGCAAAACCCGGTCCTTGTCATCGCCTTTAATCGGGAAGATCAGTTTGACATAGGCGCTTGCCTGATCGTCGGGGAAGCCTTCCATGCCGTCGCCGCCAAGGGTGACGCGCAGCATGTTGGGGGTGACATATTTTTTGCCGATCACGGTCAGGTTGCGGGGGGCAGGTTTACTCATTTTTGGTCGCTCCTTGGTCCATTGGGATTAGTCCGGCTGGACCGTTTTCTTGCAATTGTGGTTTTCCAGATTGTCGGCCATCAGATTGGCAATTTCGACAAAGGACTGGATCTGCTGTGGCGTAAGCCCGCGCGTCATTCGGGTTCTGACGTCTTGTTCGACACTGCGAAATTCGGTCATCAGTGTGTCACCGGCGGGCGTCAAATGCAGGGTCTGGCTGCGTCGATCTTCGGGGTGGGGCCGTCTTTCGATCAGGCCCTCGTTTTCGATTTCTTTTAACAGCCGGGTGATGCGGCCTTTGTCCTGACCAGATTTTTCGGCCATTTGCTGGGCGGTGATGCCCGGCAGCTTGATGATCCATTTCAGCACGCGCTTGTGCGACATCGGCATCGGCATGTCGGCGGCCTGCATCGCGTTCATCGTCGTGCGCTTATAGGCATGGATCAACCGATGCAGGGTTTCACCGGGCACGTGAAGGCTGTTTTCGGTCGTTTGGGAACTGGTTTCACAGGTCGACATGATTTTGGTTTTTCCTTACACGCCAGCCGGACTGGTGATCAGCCCGGTGCGAAGCGCATGGCGGCGGCCTTCGCAGATCAGGGCAGACAGGGCGGCGGCAATTGATGCGGCAATCATGATGGTGGTCAGGTCAAACTGGCCACTGGTGCCAATCAGGATCGCGGCCGTGGCCGCCCCGATGGATTGCCCGGTGAGCCGCGCGGTGGAGAGCATCCCGCTGGCGCCGCCAGAACGATCCCGTGGCGCACTGGTCAGCATCAGCCGGTTATTGGGCGCCTGAAACAGGCCGAACCCGGCACCACAGACCGCAAGGGCGGCAATCATGCCGATATAGCTGCCATCTGCTGGCACCAAGATTGTTGAAAACAACCCGATGGCAAACAATGCCATGCCCATACCCGTCAGGTGAATGGGCGAATATTTATCGGCCAGTCGCCCGGCAAGCGGGGCGACAACGGCGGTGGTCAATGGCCACGGCGTCATCAAAAGTCCGGTGACGGTAATGCTATATCCCAACACATCATGGAAATAGAACGGCAGTGCGACGAACGCAATCATCTGGGCGCAAAAACCACAAATCGACGACCCGATGGAGCAGGCAAAGACCGGCAGTCGCAGTAAATCAATCGGCAACATTGGCCGATCCTTGGACAATTGGCGGCGCACCAGCGCAATCCCGGCCAGAATGGCAATGACAAACTGCGCGGTGATCAGGGCCGGGTGGCTTTGCGTGCCGACATTGCCAAGGGCCGCGATCAAACCGCCAAAGGCAAAGACGTTTAAAAGCGCACTGATGAAATCAAACCGGGTGCGGGTCGGATCGGTGAAGGGCAGCGTGAAATAGCCAATGACAATCGCCAGAATGGAAATCGGCACATTGATCAAAAACAGCCAGTGCCAGCTTGCAACTGCGAGAATGGCCGAGGAAATCGTCGGTCCGGCCGCCGCCGAGACCGATACCGTCATCGCGATCCAGCCAATGGCACGGCCCAATTTGGCCTGCGGGAAGATATGGCGCATGAGCGCCCCATTGATGCTCATCAGTGCCGCGCCGCCAAGACCCTGTAGCACACGTGCTGCGGTCAGAAATTCAATACTGGGCGCCATGGCGCAGAGGCCCGATGCAATGCCGAATATCGCAATGCCGCTTAGGTAAACCTTGCGAAAACCAATCGCCTCGCCAAGCGCGGCAAGGGGGAGCAGGGAGACAACAATTGCCAACTGATAGGCGGTAACGACCCAAATCGCATGGGCCGGGGATACCCCTTGATCCTGTGCGATGGTCGGCAGGGCGACATTCATGATCGTGCCGTCCAGCACGGCCATGGTGATGGTCAATAACACGGCCATGGCGGCAAAACCGGCACGCGGGCGTGGCAGGCCGTCGGGGTAAATTTTGGGCGAAACGCGGAGCAAGGTCGGCATGGGGCAAGGTGGCTTTCTTTGGTGGCGCGGCAAACAATGCGCAGACCGTGTGGTGGCACGAGGGGCGCTTTGGGGCTTGCACTTACGCTGGCTTAACTGGCGCAGGCTTAATTGGTTGACATAATCAACTACCTAAAAATGGTTGATCATGTCAACTATAAAAGTGCGAATGGGTCGCATTTATGGCGTGGAGTGTTTCAGGTTGTGGGTGGGAAATGTGGCTTAGTGCGCTGAAATCGCGGGGTTATTTCACGCGGTAGACATCATAGAAAACATGTTTCTTATCGCCGAAATCCTTATGGTTTGGCAGATAGGGCATTGGGTCGGAATGCGAAACCTGTTCCCAGAGTCCCGCACGTGTGGTGGCGGTCAGCACCTTAATAAAGGCGGCGTCATACAGATCGGCGCGGTGGGTGAAACTGACGATGCCGCCGCGTTTGACCACGCGGCAAAACTCGGCCATCAGTTTGCGTTTTTCACGCACATAGGTCAGGGTGCCGATGCACTGCACGGCGGCAAAACCATTGTCGCCAAAGGCCAGAGGCTTGTTCATGTCGCGCTTTTTAAGATGGCGATAGACGCCCTTTGCCTCGGCGGCTTGCAGTGATTCCAGTGATAAATCAATCCCGGTGAGGTCGGTATATCCGGCACGTGCGAGTTCCTGCCCGGTCAGGCCGGTGCCACATCCGGCATCCAAAATCGGCGCATCAAACGCGATATCCTGTGCGACCATGATGGCGGCCGCGCGCACTGGTGCGTCATACCCCATCTTGGGCAAATCAGCGTCATAGCTTTCGGCCCATTTATCGTAATAGGCCGCCAGACGTTGCGGATCGGCATCCGTCATGCGGGTCAGTTCAGATGCGCTATCGGAAATATCATGACGATTGGCATCGCCATCACTGGCGTCGACCATGGCTTACCTCATTGTTCTTGCTTTTGGATTATTTGGTTCAGGAGGCGATATTAAGGCACATGCGACGCATGAATGCAAATTGGTCCTGCCCTTGTGAGTAGTATTCGCGCATCGGTTTGATGCGTATCATCATGGAAACATGCGGGAATATACAGGGGAGGACGGATGATGAAAGTGATGATGATTTTGGCGATTGGTGCCGTGGTTGCACTTGGCGCAGACCCCATGCCGGTTCATGCGGCAGGCGGCTTAATTGTGGCCGATCAGATGGCGGGGCAGGTGATTGAGCATGGCGGCGGGTGCCGCAAAAGCTCCCCGCCCGGTCAGTGTTGCCACATGGATAACAAGGCGGGGTCGGTGCATTGTCATTGAATGTTTGGGCGTGAGAAAAACCAAAAAAAACTGTGCTCTTTTTCTTTCAAGCTTCACGTTTAGGCTGCGTATTCTTTGGATTTCTGTCTTTAAGCTGTTAACTTGCCAAAGTTCTTTTTGGGGGAGCTTTTATGGACTTGCTGTTTACAGATCTTGATCTCATTTCATTGAAGGTGAGAAACCCTGATACTAAAAAGTATTTTCTCGAGGCTGTGAAGTCATACAAAATTGGGGCTTTAAGGTCCTCAATTTCTGCAATTTGGGTAGCGGTCGTTTATGATTTGATTTCAAAGTTCCGAGAGCTTGCAACTTTGGATGATAAAGCCGCCGAGAAATTTATTGAAGATTGGGATAAGGCCGTTGCTTCCAACAGTGTTTCAAAACTTCTAGAGCTTGAGAGAAATATTATTGAGTATGCGACGGTAGATGTTCAGCTACTAAACATCATCTCAAAAAATCACATGATGCGGTTAAAAGATGACAGGAATTTGTGCGCCCATCCTGCTTTTTCATCGGAAGCAGATTTGTTTGCGCCTACGCCTGAATTGACGCGTTCCCACTTGATTCATGCGGTCAATTATGTGCTTGAGCTAGAGCCTTTACAAGGCAAGGCGATCATTGATTACTTCGACAGAGATATTAGATCTCTTGGATTCCCTAGTAGAAAAGAAGATGTAGAATCATATGTTTTGAGCCGCTACCTTGAAAAGATGCGGGAAAACAATATTAATAATTTGGTGATTGTGCTTGCAAAATCTTTGATTAATGCAGTGCCGGAGAATTGGAAGAAACTCAATGCTTCAAAAGTTTTACCATCTCTTAAAACGGTCAAGTCCCATAGACCTGCAATATGGGAGAATGTAAAGCCTAAGCTAACCCAAATCCTGAACCAGAATATGCCTGAAAATGCTCGCCGAATTGCAATGTTTGTCGGTGAGTTTCCGGAGTTTTGGGACGGGTTGCAGATTGGAACGCAGACTTCAATACGTGCTGTCCTAGAGGGTGTCGAATCCTCTGATAAATCAACATTACGCGGACTTCGGGCTGGTAAAATTCCGGCGCTTCATGAGGTGGCGGTTAGTGTAATTGGAAAAATCGAGGAGGATTCTTTGGCTGCCGCTTATGTATATTTTCCTCATGATTCTATTATTGATAGATTGTTGAACGCATTTGAGAACTCCGGAAGTTACCGGGCAGCTGAGTCAAGATTTTCTGATCACTTACAACGGTTAGCTAGCCAATTTTCTAGCGAACATCTAGTAAGGATTCTAAGAGCTGTTTCAAACAATGGCCAAATTGCATTGGCTCACCTGATCCCGGAGCAAATCCTTAATTTATTTCAGAGCGTTTCTGAGGAAGCGTTACCTAGTTCGGATGAGCTGAGTGAAATAATGGAAGGGTTTTATCAACAGCACCCTGGTTGGTATGAACGATTTGAGGATCTATGGGCATTCTTGTCGGAGCACAGAAATGTCTTCGTCGCCGATAGAAACAGCGATACGTAACATTAAAATGACATCAAAACTCTAGTTAGCCAAACACCCACTCAACAAATACCCCCCCGTCGGCGCTTCCCAATCGACCATCTCGCCGACGCAATAGATGCCGGGGCGTTTTTTGAGTTGGAAGGTTTCGTCGAGTTCTTCCCAAGCTAGACCGCCTGCGGTGCTGATCGCCTCGTCCAGCGGGCGGGGTTTGGTGATTTTGAGGGGGAGGTCTTTGATTGCCATGGCGAGTTTGGCGGGGTCTTTCAGGATGTTGCGTGGGGTGACTTCGAATATCAGGGCGGTTTTGGTGGCGTCGAGGCCCAGCGTTTTGCGCAGATGATTGCCGAGTGAGTTTTTGCCGCGCGGTTTGGTAAGGCGGGCGGTGACGTCCTCAAGCGTGCGGTCCGGGGCGAGGTCGAGTGTGACGGTGGCGGTGCCGGTTTCAAGCCACTGGTCGCGGAGCGTTGCCGAGATGGCGTAGACGGCACTGCCTTCGATCCCGGTTTTGGAAATCACGAATTCACCGCGCACGGTTTGCGTGCCGGAGGTGAGGGTGACGGGTTTGACCGGTTGACCGGCACATTTATCAATCAGATGTTCGGTCCAGTTGACGTCAAAGCCGCAATTGGCCGGTTTGAACGGGGTGCATTTGATCCCGGCATTTTGCAGGATATCCATCCATTTGCCGTCTGATCCCAGCCGTTTCCAGCTTCCGCCGCCCAAGGCCAGCACGGTGATGTCAGCGGTGGCGGTGATGTTACCATCCGGGGTTTTGAATATCGCCTGATCGGCATCGTTCCAGCCGGTCCAATAGTGGCGATAGTGGATTTTACAGCCCAAGCCATCCAGACGGCGCAGCCATGCGCGCAAAAGCGGGCTTGCCTTCATCGCGGTCGGGAACACCCGGCCTGATGATCCGACAAAGGTTTCAATCCCCAGCCCCGTGCACCATTCGCGGATTTGAGCGGGGCCGAATTTTCTAACGTGTGGTTCGAGGCGTTCGCGTGCGGTGCCATAGCGGGTCAGGAAGGTTTCGAGGTCTTCGCTGTGCGTGATGTTCAGGCCCGATTTCCCGGCCATCAGGAATTTGCGCCCGGCACTTGGCATGCCTTCATACAATGTCACCGCATATCCTTCGCCCGCCAACCGTTCGGCGGCCATCAGCCCGGCGGGACCGGCACCGATGATCATGGCGGTTTTGCCGTTGGGGGTGGGGGCGGATGTCGGGGATTGTTCTGGCATGATTGGCCTTGTGACGGGGGTTAAGCGGGTGTGCTGGTTTTAGCCTGTTTCGGGTGGGGTGGCAATTTTGTGTGGGGATGTTTGGTTGGGTTGGAGCTTGTGGGGCGAGATTCCCGCCTTCGCGGGAATGACGTTTGTATTGATCTCGTGCTGGGTGTTCCACTGTCGGGTGAAATATCGTTTCATGCTGATTGCCTGTTTGGGGCAAAACCCGCCAATTTTGATGCAATAGACGCTAAACATTGGCAATTTGCCGGTGAATCGGCTACCAAAATTGCGAACACATAAATGAACAAAAAATGGTTTTGAGGAGGAAACATGCGTTCACATGATTTGATGCGCGGGGCCATGCAGGCGACCCGTCGTTCGGTGCTGGCCGTCGCCCTTGGTGCGACTGTGTTGGGAGCGGGGGCTGCAAACGCGGCAGAGAAAATCAACATTGCCGCGCTGACATTCGTTTCAAGCTCGCCTTTGTTTATCGCCAAGGAAAAGGGCTATTTCGCCGACGAGGGGCTTGATGCGGAGATTACGTTTTTCCGGTCGGCCCAGCCGGTTGCGGTGGCGATTGCAGCAGGCGATGCTGATTTTGGCGTGACGGCGTTTACGGGTGGGTTCTTTAACCTTGCGGGCAAGGGCGCGCTTAAGGTGATTGGCGCGCAGCTTCATGAAGATGCCGGCTATGACGGATCGGCGATTTTGGCATCGAACAAGGCGTTTGAGGCCGGTCTGACGTCGGTTGATAAGCTGGGCGGGCATAGCTTTGCGCTGTCACAAGTTGGATCGTCATTCCATTACATGATTGGCAATGTGGCGGAAAAGGCCGGTGTGGACCTTGAGAGCATGGAGCTTAAGCCGCTTCAGTCCGTACCCAACATGATTGGCGCGCTGAAAAGCGGGCAGGTCGATAGCATGATCATTGTGCCCCATATTGCAAAGCCGCTGGCCAATGCCGGTGCGGCGCACATCATTGGCTGGGTCAAGGATTATGTGCCTTATCAGGTCGGTGGTTTGTTTACGTCTGCGCGCAATGTCGAAGAACGCCGTGACGTGGTCGAGAAATTCGTGCGCGCCTATCAAAAAGGGGTTGCCGATTACCGGGCGGGGCTTTTGGCAACGGACGGCGATGGCAAGCTTGTGAAAAGTGACACGACCGACGAGATTCTTGAGATCGTGCATAAGTATGTCTATAGCGACGATCCGGCTGAAAAGGCCTATCCGAAAATCCGCAATGGCGCGATGTTCATCACCGAGGAAGGCAAGCTTGATGTCGAGGACGTCAAGGCGCAGGTCAAATGGTATCAGGAGCGTGGTTACGTTTCGGCCGATGCCAACCCGGATGAGTTCATCGATACGAGCTTTATTGCCCCGCTTGGTCAGTAAGGCGACGTGACATTATACCGGGCCGAAGCACCATGCCTTCGGCCCGGTTTGCATTTGTTTATTCCCTTAAAAGAGAGCGCCATGCGCCTTCATATTAAAAACGTTTCTCATAGCTATGATCAGGTTGAAGCCCTGCGCGACATTGATTTTGGCATTGAACCGGGCGAGGTCGTGGCCCTGATCGGGCCGTCGGGCTGTGGGAAATCCACACTTTTGTCGATCATTGGCGGGTTGCTTAAACCGACCGGCGGGGAGGTCCTGATGTGTGATCAGGCAAAGCCCGAAGGGTGCCTGAACCCGCTGACATACGTGTTTCAGGACTTTGCATTGCTGCCGTGGCGGACCGTTGCGGGCAATATCAGTCTGGTGCTTGAAGACCATCCATTATCGAAAGCGGCGCGCGCGGCGCGCATTGATGAAGTGCTGGCGCAAACCAATCTTTCGGATTTTGCCGATGCGTACCCCAAACAGCTTTCGGGCGGCATGAAGCAGCGGGTGGGCATTGCGCGCGCGTTGGCGGTGCGGCCGGCTGTCCTGTTGATGGATGAGCCACTCTCGGCCCTTGATGCGCAGACGCGGATTTTGTTGCTGGAAGAATTTTCCGACCTGTTTGCGCGCACCGGCATGACGGCGGTCTATGTCACCCATAACCTGAATGAAGCCGTGCGGCTGGCCCATAAGGTGGTGGCATTGCGCCGACGTCCGGGGACGATCAAGGAAATCCATACGATTGACGTGCCGATCAAGGATCGCCATGAAGGCATGCCGGAATTGATCGCGCATGAGCAGGCCCTTTGGAACCTGATCCGTGATGAAGCGATTGCGGCCGATAAGGAGCTTGACCATGTCGCGTGATGTTGAGCAGGGGGCACCTGCATCACTGGTGCGGTTCCGGGCGACGGGGTTTAACCCGAAATCTAATCCGGTGGCGGCATGGGCCAGCTTTGTGGTGGTGATTGCGCTTTGGCAATTGGGATCAAGCACCGGGTTTATTTCCGAACTTGCGATGCCAAGCCCGGTTGCGGTGGCCAAGGCGCTTTGGCAGTTGATTGTGTCGGGGGACCTTTGGTTGCACCTTGGTGCGTCGTTGCAGCGCCTTGTCGGTGGCTGGATCATGGGGACGGTGGCCGGATTGGTCGTCGGTTTTCTGGTTGGGATGTTTACATGGGCGCGGTCGCCCGGTGTGGCATTGGTGTCGGCCTTGTTCCCGATCCCGAAAATTGCATTGTTGCCGTTGTTCATCATCTGGTTTGGCATTGGCGAGCCATCGAAATTTGCCACCATTGCCTTTGGCGTGTTTTTCCCGACGGTGATCAATACGTTTGGCGGGGTGGATAATGTGCAACGCAACCTGATCCGCATGGGGCAAAGTTTTGATCTGCCGATGACCTCGGTGATCCGCAAGATCATCTTGCCGGGCGCGCTGCCCACCATTTTGTCAGGTTTTCGTATTTCATCGTCGATTGCGATTATCCTGTTGATTGCAGCCGAAATGATCGGCGCGCAATACGGGATCGGGGCGCTTATTCTGGCGGCCGGGAACCTGTATCAGACCGATCAACTGATTGCCGGTGTGGTGGTGTTGTCCTTGATGGGCTTGTGCGTTTCGTGGTTGCTGGGGCGGCTGGATCGCTGGTTGCTGGGCTGGCGGTAACGCATTTGCTCGCATGAAAACATCAAAGGGGCCGGTCAGATGATCGGCCCTTTTTGTTTTTCGGGGGATTGGCTGGAACATCATGGCGTTTGCGGGCGTTGGCGAGGTATCTGCAACAACGAATGGCAGGTTTGAAATGCCCCATAAGAACCAGTGGATCCTTGTCGCCGATGGTGGCCGCGCACATGTGATTTCCGTGCATCACGATGCCGAAGGCCGCCATCTGGAAACCGTTCATGAAATGATTGCGGATAATCGTTCAAGTTCGGACATTGCCAGTGACAAGCCCGGTCGCGGTTTTGCCAACCCCGGCGGCAATCAGCAACGCCACGCCATGCCGCCAAGTACCGACCCGCATGAACATGCCCAGGTCGAATTTGTTGATGATGTGATGTCCTATTTGACGGCAAAGCGTAATGACGGAAAGTTTGACAATCTGATCGTGGTGGCACCACCCAAAATCATGGGCACAGTCCGTCAGAAAATGTCAAAACCGGTTGAGCAGGCGCTTGATGGTGAAATCACCAAGGATTTGACCAAACTGCCGTTAAGCGATCTTCCAGAACATCTGAGCGGGACGGGTGGCTGGTTATAGGGCCATCTTGCGATAGCCCGGAATGCGGGAACGCGTCATTCCGGGCACAGCACAGCGCAGACCTTAGCGGTGATCACGCCGGAACTCTGCCGGCGGCATGTCGGCGTGTTTGGCGAAAAAGCGTGAAAAATATCCGGCATCGCGAAAGCCCAATTCACCGGCGATTTGCTGCACAGCGATGTCGGTATAAATAAGGGTGCGCTTGGCTTCCAGCATCAGGCGGTTTTGCACAACCTCGCTTGCGGTCATGCCATATATGTCCTTGGCAATGCGGTTAAGCTGGGTGGTGGTGATGCCGATTTCGCGTGCATAGAATTCAAGCGGTTTGTGCTGCTTGTAAAAACTTTCGACCAGCGACTGAAATTTACGGAATTTGCCGGTTTTCTGTTCCTGACGTGACAGGCGGGCGGTGTCGCCCTGTGGGGTTGTGCGCCCGATATCAAGCAGCAACAGACCCAGGATATGACGCAGCGCAAACAGCCGTCCGGTTTTGTGGCTGTAATATTCCAAGACCAGCTGTTTGATCAGAAAATCCATCGGGGCCTGTTGATCGGACGGGGTTCTGGTATCGACACAGACCGCCTGATCAAGCCGGGCCAGCAGTTTTGGCGCGGGGGCGAGGATTTGACCGAGATGGTAATCGGTCAGCGAAATAACCCAGCCATCAATATCATCACTGAATTTAAAGCCATGGACAGTGCCCGGCGGGACAGTGATCAATTGCCCGACATGCATGGGAAATTGCTGGTCGTCAAAACTGATATTTGCCTGCCCGTGGGTGATGTAAAGCAACTGAAACAGGTTGGTATGGCGGTGGGGTTTGATGTGCCAGTCATGCAGGCGGGATCGTTCGGGAATGCTTTCAAGGTGAAAGAATTCCGGTTCGGTGATCGGTTGTGGTTCGGCGGTGCTGTTACCTGGATCGCGCGTGGCATCCAACCCGCCAGCCGTTCGGGCATTGGCATCACGTTCGCCATAGAGTTTATAGATCGGGATGCTGTTGCGCATGGGCTTTCTTATGATGGGGCACGGAAACGGATGGTCAAGTTTACCCTGTTTTGGGTGTGATCAAAAGAAAAGCCCGCCATCGGAAATGGCGGGCTTTGGTGTTTTTATTGGTATCTGGCTATCCGCCGAGGAACGAGGGCACAAACAAGGTGAGTGCCGGGACAAAGATGATCAGAAAAATACGGATAATCTCTGCGCCAAAGAACGGCATCACACCCCGGAAGGTCTGGCTCATCGGGACACCTTTGGCCAGCGCGTTAATGATAAACACGTTAAGCCCGACGGGTGGTGTTATCAGCCCCAGTTCGACGACAATCAGGGCGAGAATACCAAACCAGATTTTAAGGTCCTCGGCCCCCATGCCATAGGCCGCCGTTGCCGCCGTTGCCCAGTCACCGCCATTGATGTCAACAAGGGCCGGCCAGAAGAACGGGATCACAACCACGATCATCGACAGGCTTTCCATGAAGCAGCCCAGAACGATCAGGGCGAGGAGCATCAGAACCATGATCAGCCACGGATCAAGGCCGCTGGTGGCCGCAGCTTCGGCCATATAGGCCGGAAGGTTGGCACGGCTAAAGAAGCCTTTGAGGATTTCGGCACCCAGAAGGATGAAGAAAATCATCGAAGACGTTACCGCCGTGTCCTTAAGCGACTGAACCAGCCCCTTCATCGACAGGCCGCCCTTACCACGCCAACGCATGTAGGCGCCATATACCAGAATGGCGAACACGCCAACACCGGCAGCCGGGGTCGGGGTGAACAGACCGGCACCCAGACCCAGAATGATCGCGCCAAAGATCACCATGACAGGGATCAGGCGCAGCAGGGCTTCTTTACGTTCGGCCGGGGGCATCGGGGCGGGTATCGGGGCCAGTGACGGGTTGATGCGCACCTGAATGGCAATCACTGCCATAAAGAACAGAACCGCGATGAGGCCGGGAATTATGGCAGCCTGAAACATCTGAATGATTGATGCTTCGACGGTGACCGCATAGATCACAAGGGCGACCGATGGCGGGATCAGAATGCCAAGTGTGCCGCCCGCCGCCAGCGTACCGGTTGCCAGACGCGGCGAATATTTCAGCCGGTCGAGTTCGGGCAGGGCGACTTTGCCCATGGTCGATGCGGTTGCAAGTGATGATCCGCAGACCGCGCCAAACCCGGCGCAGGCACCAATGGCGGCCATGGCAACGCCCCCCCGGAACCGGCCAAGGATGGCATTGACCCCCTGAAACAGATCGCGTGACAGGTTGGCCTGACTGGCAAGATAGCCCATCAGAACAAACAGCGGCACGACGGACAGTTCATAGTTCGACACGATGCCGTAAAACAGGGATTTGAATTGCTGCAGATACGGATCAAACCGCAGGAACGGGAAGAACAGGCTGAGCACATAGTTGCCGCCAATCCCGACACCCACCATTGCAAGGCCAACCGGAACGCGCAGTGCGAGAATGAAGAACAGCAGCCCAAGGCCACCAAGGCCGATTAATTCGCGTTCAGACATTGGACTCTCTTTCGAAAACCTGATTTCCGGCAATCAGCGCCCACAGGAACATCGATGCGATGCCCGGCACATAAAACGGCCAGATCTGCCACCCCAGAATTGCCGAAAGCGTATTGTCGCTGCGCACTTCGATCAGTCCATGCACCATCATATAGCCAAGGAACAGTGCCAGCAGCGTCATGCAGATGCCCGATGCCGTGTCGACAACACGGGCAAACCACGTCGGAAACATTTTAATGAACACGTCAACAGCGACATGGCCGTGGCGCGATTGGCAGTAGGGAAAGAACATCAATGCTGCCGAACTGACGATCATGCTGACGAAATCTTCGTAGCCGATGATCGCGGGAACATTGGCGTCAAACAGTCGGGCCAGTTTGTCGAGGCCAAACGCGGTCACATTGACCATCGTTACCACAGCAATCAGCAGGGCAAGAAACCCGCCAGCAACGGCAAACCAGGCGGCGGCCTTATTTAGCACGTTTTTCATATGATTAGGGTCCGGACCTTAACAATCTCGCGGGAAAAACAGGGTCACGCATCGCATGATACGTGACCCCACAAGATTTTCCAGTACCTTGGAAAGGTTACTTGGTATGGGACAGAACGGCTGCTTTGGCGTCTTCGACCAGTTTTGCACCGTCGATACCATTCGAGCTTGCTTCTTCGATCCAGCGATCCACAACGGTTGCGGCCGGGGCATCAAAGGTTGCTTTTTGTTCTGCTGTCAGCTGAACGACCTGGCCTTTGCCATCGTTGATCATTTTTTTGCCGACTTCTTCGACGTCGTTAAAGACATCGCCGATATGACCGGCAAACTCACGACCGGAATTGCGGTCGAGGATTTCCTTGAGATCATCAGGCAGGCTGTCGTAACGGTCCTTGTTCATCGCGAACAGGAAGGTCGAGGTGCCAAAGCGTGAATTTACACCTTCGCCTTCGACGGAATAGGAAACCAGTTCAGCCAGTTTAAGTGGCGGTACGACTTCGAACGGCACTAGACCACCATCAACCACGCCAAGTGACATGGCTTGTGGCAGAGCCGGGACCGGCATGCCAACAGGTTCAGCGCCCCATGCTTCGATCATCCACGATCCGGTGCGCGTCGGGGTGCGCAGTTTCAGGCCTTTGACGTCTTCAACCGTGCGGACGTCTTTTTCGGTCAGGTGGATGGCCTGACCGGCATGAACGTGAACCGCAAGGGTGTGGACGTCTTTAAGGTCTTCGGCGTATTCGTCTTTGAGGTCCCACATCGCAAGGTTGGTTGCGCGTGCATCACCAAGGTGAACGCCCGGAAGTTCAAATACTTCCAAACGCGGGAACACACCCGGGGTATAACCCGGCAGGGTCCAGACGATATCGGCAACGCCGTCACGGACCTGACGATACAGTTCCGGCGGGTTACCGCCCAAAGACATGGACGGGAAGATTTCAAACTTGATACGGCCGTTTGATTCTTCTTCGATTTTCTTTGCCCATGGCTCGATCATTTTCGACTGGGCCGGTGCTTTCGGACCCAGGAAATGGTGAACGGTCAGGGTAACTTCCTGTGCGTGTGCGCCGAACGACACCATGGTCGCGACAGCAGCACCAGCCAGCAATTTGGTGATGTGTTTCATTCTTCCTCCTTTGAACGTTTTGCCGCGTTCATAACACTGGCAAACGTTTCAGCCACGATGCGCACCCTAAAAGTACGAAGTTTTCCAAGATATTTTATTCTTGTTTTTTGGACTGTTTTTAGGCGTGGCCTGCGGTTGACGCAGTTCTGCCATGCCGATTTTGAACCAATCTAATGGGCGCGAGATGGTTATGTATAATGATATGTAAGCACATATGCATAACCAAACGATTATGACTTCCTGCTCGAAAGTGTTGTGTGATGGGCGGATGCTTCTTCACGTACGGCATTGATCAACATTTCGACGGGGGGCGATACCGGGCTATCAATTCGGGTGGTCAAGCCCACCGGACCAAAGGTGTCGCTGGTATCAATCGGCAGTTCAACCAAGTTACCCTCGGCAATATCGGATGCCACAGCCCCGTTTGATATGATCCAGATTGCATCGGTTTCACGGGTAAAGGCCCGACCAAAAGATGTTGAAACGGTTTCGATCCGGTCAGGCAGCGCACCGATCCCATGTGCAATCAGCATTTTATCAACCGTCGAATGAATGATCGCGTGTTTGGGCGGGACCAGAACCGTGAATTCGCGAATGCGGGTGATGTCGGGGTTTTTATCGGCCAATAATGGATGGCCGGGGCGGGCGACCAGCGAAATATGTTCGGAATAGAGATGGATGAACGACAATCCCGACATCTGATCGGGTTCGGCAAGCCGTCCGACCACCAGATCAAGCTCACCAACGCGTAATTGCCCCATCAACATGACATTGGGCCCGGCGACAACCTTGACGGTGGTATCGGGGCTAAGCGCCTTGAACCGGCGAATGGCGGCGGGCATCACACTTGCCGCAACCGTTGGCAAAACGCCAAGATTAATCGACAATCCACCTTGCATGCGGACCTGACTGATGCTGTCGACACCTTGGCGCAAGGCGGTGACACTGGCCCCGGCATAGCGCAGGAAAACCTTGCCAAAATCGGTCAGGGTGACACCGCGTTTTGATCTGTCAAACAGCCGCGCATCAAGATGTTCTTCAAGTTCGCGGATGGTTTTTGAGACGGCGGGCTGGGTGATTGACAGTGTATCGGCGGCTTTGCCAACGCTGCGTTGGCGGGCAACTTCGAGAAAACACGTCAGGTGGCGAAACTTAATACGTTGGTCCAGCATGCTACCCTGCGTCGTGTTGTTATATGGTTCTTTTGTTCACGATGGTTATATACTTATATAGTTATGCAAAATACGCAAATCCTCATTTTACATAACCAAAACCGTCTGAGAATGTAGGGCGAAATAGTCAGGGTGGAAACGACATGAGTTTACACGTCGCCCCGATCAACGGGACACATATCCATTATGCCCAGACCGGCCCAGAAGACGGCTCGGTGCTGGTTTTTTCGAATTCTCTCGGTACCGATTTGCGGATCTGGGACGATGTTGTTGCCGGGCTTTCGGACCGGTTTAACATTGTGACCTATGACAAACGCGGTCACGGGCTTTCAGGGATTGGTGATGCGCCATATGACGTTTCGCTGCATGCCAATGATCTGATCGGGTTGCTGGATCATCTTGGTCTTGATCAGGTGATCATTTGCGGTCTGTCGGTGGGTGGTTTGATTGCCCAGAAAGTTATCGCCGAGCAGCCAGAGCGTGTTCGGGGCCTGATCCTGTGTGATACCGCATCGAAACTTGGAGATTATGACGGCTGGAACAGCCGGATTGAGGCGATCAAGGCCGACGGGATCGAGGTTCTCGGTGATGCGATCATGGAACGCTGGTTATCGCCCGATTTTCGTGCCAACCGCCCGCTTGAAACCGCGATGTATCGCGACATGCTGGTCCGCACGACCGCAGATGGCTATATCGGTACCTGTGTCGCACTTCGCGACGGGGACTTGCGCGATGCGGCGGGCAAAATTTCTGTGCCGACCTTATGCATATGTGGATCAGTTGACCTTGCAACGCCGCCCGATGTGGTGCGCGCAATGGCGGACATGATCCCGAATGCGACATTTGAACTGATCGACGGGGTCGGGCATTTGCCATGCATCGAAACCCCGGAACAGCTTACCCGGTTGATCGACCGATTTACCAAGGAGAATAACCTTGTCTGAGAGCCGGTATGACGTTGGCATGAAAACCCGCCGTTCTGTTTTGGGCGATGCGCATGTGGATCGTGCATCGAAAAACATCACCGAAATTGACGAAGGTTTTCAGCGCTATATCACTGAAAATGTCTGGAACGGTGTCTGGACGAGTGACAAATTTACCAAGCGTGAACGTTCGATTGTGACCGTCGCGCTTCTGGCGGGGCTTGGTCATGAAGAAGAACTTGCCATGCATATCCGCGCGACACTCAATACCGGGGCGACGCGCGATGATATCCGTGAAACCCTGATGCATGTTGCGGTCTATGCCGGTGTTCCCGCCGCCAATACGGCATTCCGCATTGCCAAACAAACCTATGCCGAGATCGACGCGGCGCCCAAGGGAGAGTAGTCACATGTCCGTTTTCAAACCGCGTGATTGGGGATCCCACGCCCCGCTTATTGCGCCGGGTTACAAGTCCACCTTGTTGCGTGGCCCGTCGCGTCCGCCGCTTGCGATCAAATCAGGATTGACCGAGGGGACAGGCCCGCGCTTTGCCCCAGCATCGGTGCGCGAACTTGATTTCGATCTGACCAAAAACGGCATCACCAATGGTGAGCCGCTTGGCGAGCGCATTGTGGTGCATGGGCGTGTGCTTGATACCGATGGCCGCCCGCAGCCTGATATCCTTGTCGAAGTTTGGCAGGCCAATGCGGCCGGGCGTTATGTGCATAAAGTTGACCAGCATGATGCGCCGCTTGACCCGAATTTTCGGGGATCGGGCCGGTGCATGACCGATGCCAACGGCAATTACATGTTCTATACGATTAAGCCCGGCGCCTATCCGTGGGGCAACCATTTCAACGCATGGCGTCCGAACCATATCCATCTGTCGGTGTTTGGTCCGGGGTTTGCCACCCGCCTTGTCACCCAGATGTATTTTCCCGGTGATCCGTTGCTTGATCTTGATCCGATCTTCCTTGAGACCAAGGATGCGGCGGCGCGCGAACGTCTGATTGCCAAATTCTCGATTGAGAAGACCGAGGAGGGCTTTGCCCTTGGTTATCAGTTTGACATTGTCCTTCGCGGACGCAACGGCACCCCGATGGAGAATTAAGTCATGGCATATGGTGAAACCCCCTCACAGACGGTTGGCCCGTATTTCGCCTATGGCCTGACCGCCAGGCAGTATGGATACGACTTTAGCGATATCGTCAATCCGACCGTTGCCGGGCCGGATGCCGATGGGCAGCACATCCGCATCACTGGCACCGTTTTTGACGGCGAAGGTAATCGCGTAAATGATGCGATGATCGAAATCTGGCAGGCCGATGCCAATGGTGTTTACAGCGAAAATCCGGTTGATGTTGCCGATGCAGGTTTCCGGGGGCTTGGCCGTTGCGGCACGGGCACAGATGCCGACAACCGTTTCTGGTTTGATACGATCAAACCGGGGGTGGTCGAAGATGCCAAGGCACCGTTTGTCAATGTGATTGTCTTTATGCGCGGCATGCTTGTCCACGCCTTTACCCGGTTTTATTTCGATGATGAGGCCGAACTGAATGCCAAGGACGATGTCCTGCAATCAGTGCCCGCCGATCGTCGCGACACCTTGATTGCCAAGCGCATCCAAACCCCGACCGGGATTGAATACCGGATCGATATCCACATGCAGGGGAATGCGGAAACCGTGTTCTTCGACGTGTAAGTCGATCTGGCGCGATGGCTGTGGGTGCTGCTTTGGGGAAAGCCAGCTGTCACAGCCATCGACCCTTATTCCTAACGTTATCAGGGGCTCTGGGCCCGCGTTTGTTCTGTTTTGTTGGTTTGATACCACAGGAGTTTTTGCCGTGGTTGCACGTTTCATGACGCTTAAAGAAGCCGTCGCATCCTGCATTAAGGATGGCGACACCATCGCGATGGAAGGGTTCACCCATCTGATCCCGCATGCCGCCGGGCATGAAGTGATCCGTCAGGGGATCAAGGATTTGACCCTGATCCGGATGACGCCAGATGTGATTTACGATCAGTTGATCGGGGCGGGTTGTGCCAAGAAACTGGTGTTTTCATGGGGTGGTAATCCCGGGGTTGGATCGTTGCATCGCCTGCGCGAAGCGGTTCAGGAACATTGGCCGCACAAACTTGAAATCGAAGAACACAGCCATGCGGCGATGGCAAATGCCTATGACGCCGGGGCGGCGGGGCTGCCGTGTGCGGTATTTAAAGGATACCGTGGTGCGGAATTGCCGCGTGTGAACAAGAACATCAAGTTCATCGAATGCCCGTTCACTGGCGAAAGTTTGGCTGCGGTGCCGTCGATCCGCCCGGACGCGACGGTTGTGCATGCGCAGAAAGCCAACAAAAAGGGCGATGTCCTGTTTGAAGGCATTGTCGGCGTGCAAAAAGAAGCCGTTCTGGCCGCGAAGAAATCGATTATTACGGTCGAAGAGATCGTTGATGATTTCGGGGCGATTTCACCAAATGCTGTGATGTTGCCGAATTGGGCGGTGACCGCGATTGTCGAGGTGCCGGGTGGCGCACATCCGTCCTATGCCCAAGGATATTACAAGCGCGACAATGCGTTTTATAAGGCGTGGGACCCGATTGCGCGGCATCGCGAAGCCTTTGCGGCATGGATCGAAGAGCATGTGATGAATGGCGGGCCCGAAGATTTCGCGGCCAAACGCGACGCAAACAAGGCCTGAGCGGAGAAAAGATCATGGTTGACTATACCCCGACTGAAATGATGACGGTATCTGCTGCGCGCGCGCTTAAAAACGACGATGTGTGCTTTGTTGGTATTGGCATGCCGTCTGCGGCCTGTAATCTGGCGCGGTTGACCCATGCGCCGGAACTGACGCTGATTTATGAAAGTGGCACGATTGGCACCAAGCCAGATGTTTTGCCGTTATCCATCGGTGACGGTGAGCTGTGTGAAACGGCGATGAACACCGTGGCCGTGCCGGAAATGTTCCGTTATTGGCTTCAGGGTGGCAAGATTTCGGTCGGCTTCCTTGGTGCGGCACAGCTTGATAAATTTGGCAACATCAACACCACTGTGATTGGCGATTACGACGATCCCAAAGTCCGTCTTCCGGGCGGTGGTGGTGCGCCGGAGATTGCGACGAGCTGCGGCGAAGTGTTTTTGGTGATGAAACAAAGCAAACGTGGCTTTGTGCAAAAGATCGATTTTGTCACCTCGCTTGGTCACGGCACGGGCGGCGATGATCGCGCGTCCTATGGTGTTGATACCAAGGGACCGTCGCGTTTGATTACCGATCTTTGCATCATGGAACCGCATCCGGTGGGCAAACAGTTCATCGTGACGTCGATCCATCCCGGAGTGACGCGCGAAGATATCATCGAAAATACCGGCTGGGACGTTGAATTTGCAGACGAAGTTGCGCAAACTCCGATCCCGAATGAAAACGAGCTTAAAGTTCTGCGTGAACTGCATGCCCGTACCGCCAAGGCCCATGAAGGCCAGCAGTAAGACTGCCAGCAAGGATCAAGAACATGGCTGACGCATATATTTGCGATTACATCCGCACCCCGATTGGCCGCTTTGGTGGCAGCCTGTCGCAGGTGCGTGCCGATGATTTGGGCGCTATTCCGCTTAAGGCATTGATGGACCGCAATCCCGGTGTCGATTTTGGCGCGGTGGAAGACATCATTTTTGGCTGCGCCAATCAGGCCGGAGAAGACAACCGTAACGTTGCACGCATGTCCGCACTTTTGGCCGGTTTGCCTGAAACAGTGACCGGCACCACGGTCAACCGCCTGTGCGGGTCGGGCATGGATGCGATCATTATTGCCGCGCGTGCGATCAAGGCCGGTGAAGCCGATTTGATGATTGCGGGTGGTGTTGAAAGCATGTCACGGGCGCCGTTTGTGATGCCCAAGGCGACCTCGGCCTTTTCGCGCAATGCGGAAATCTATGACACGACGATTGGCTGGCGGTTTGTCAATCCGGTGATGAAGAAACAGTACGGCGTGGAGTCCATGCCCGAAACCGGCGAAAACGTCGCCGAGGATTTCAACATTTCGCGCGAAGATCAGGACGCATTTGCCGCCCGATCACAGGATAAAGCCGTTGCCGCACAGGAAAATGGTATTCTGGGCGAGGAAATTACCCCGGTGACCATTCCACAACGCAAGGCCGATCCGGTTATTGTCGATAAGGATGAACATCCGCGTCCGGGCACGACGGCGGAAAAGCTGTCTAAATTGCCAACCCCGTTCCGTGAAGGCGGGTCGGTGACGGCGGGCAATGCATCGGGTGTCAATGATGGCGCGGCGGCACTGATCATCGCGTCCGAAGCAGCGGTTAAAAAATACGGCCTGACGCCGATTGCCAAGGTTGTTGGTGGGGCGACGGCGGGTGTTGCGCCGCGCATCATGGGCTTTGGCCCGGCACCGGCCAGCAAAAAGCTTTTGACGCGCCTTGGCTGGTCAACCGAGCAACTTGACGTGATTGAGTTGAACGAAGCCTTTGCATCCCAAGGTTTGGCGACCCTTCGTGATCTTGGCATTGCCGATGACGATGCGCGGGTGAACCCCAATGGCGGGGCGATTGCGTTGGGTCATCCGTTGGGTATGTCAGGCGCACGTATTGCCGGGACGGCAGCGTTTCAGCTGAAACGCACCGGGGGTAAATATGCGCTGGCGACCATGTGCATTGGCGTTGGTCAGGGCATCGCGATTGCGCTTGAAGCGGTTTAAACCAATACAGCGTTTAGATGATTTTTAAATCGAAGCCCCTGTGCCGTTTGACGGGCAGGGGCTTTGCTTTTTGCAGTGTTGACCAACGGTGTTGGTGGCGCGACACTCGCACCCTGATTTCACACCTGTTGATGATGGTGGATTAAGCCTGATGACCATTTCGCCCTTTGATTCCGCCCTGCTTGGCGATCTTTTCGCTGACCGCGAAATCGCCGAACTGTTTGAGGATAGCGCGCAGATTGCATCGATGCTGTTGTTTGAGGCCGCCCTTGCCGCCGCCCAAGCGCGCGCGGGCGTGATCCCCGAAGCAAGTGCGACCAGAATTGCCGAAGTGTGCCGCGATTTTCAGCCCGACCCGGCGAGTTTGGCGGCGGGTACGGCAAGTTCAGGCGTGCCGGTTCCGGCATTGGTTAAGGCGCTTAAGGCGGAAATCGGCGGCGATGATGCGCGCTATGTGCATTTCGGGGCGACCAGTCAGGATGTGTTTGATACCGGGCTTATTTTGCGCCTGCGCGATGTGATTTCGATCATTCGGCGGCGCATTCGCAAACTGGCCAAATCGCTTTCAACCCTTGCCGAGACACACCGCAACACTGTGATGATTGGGCGGACCCGATCCCAACAGGCAGTGCCAACGACATTCGGACTTAAGGCGGCGGGCTGGTTAGCACCGTTGGTGCGGATTGATCGGCGGATTGAGGGGCTTTCGCATGATTTACTGCGCCTGTCGTTTGGCGGGGCAGCGGGAACGTTGGCATCCCTTGGGGGAAAGGCCGCGGCGGTTGAAAACAATCTGGCCGAGGAGCTTGATCTTGAAACCAGCGACATGCCATGGCATGCGCAGCGTGATGTTTTGGTCGATTTCGCCAGCCAGTTAACAGCGTTAACCGGCGCGCTTGGTAAAATGGGTCAGGACCTTGTTTTACTCGCACAGTCGGAAATTGCCGAAGTCCAGCCGGGCAAGGGTGGGGGATCATCGACCATGCCCCATAAATCCAACCCGGTGCAGTCGGAAATGCTGGTGACATTGGCGCGGTTTAATGCCGGTCAGTTGGGGACTTTTGCCCAATCGCAATTGCATGATCATGAACGGTCCGGGTCAAGCTGGCTTCTGGAATGGTTGACCTTGCCGCAAATGATCATGGCGGCGGGAACCGCACTTGCGCAGGCGGTCGATATGGTGCCCGCGCTTAAGGTTAATCAGGACCGTATGGTGGCCAACCTTGATCTGTCACGCGGTGCGATGCTGGCCGAGGCGGCGACATTTGCGCTGGCCGATCATGTGGGCCGCGATGCGGCGGATAAGCTGGTCAAGGATGGCTTGGCGCGCTCGGCGTCCAATCAATCCAATCTGTTTGATGAACTGCCCAAACTGACCGATGCGCCGGTGGATTGGGCAGCGGTGCGTGATCCGGCCAATTATGTCGGGCAATCGGATGCCTATATCGACAGGGTTCTGGCCACGGCCAAGCGTGGATTGCGCGACTAGATACTGCTGATACACTGATGTGCGGCAGCGGTTTTCTTGAGGTGCGTGGCCTCGAACTTATGGTTGGGAGGGGCGGCGCAAAGCTTCAAGATGTTTGATGCGCGCGCGAACTTGGTCAGGGTTATGTTGACCCACACCTTCAAGCAGGGCTTCAAGCATGACCATGCTGGCGGCCGAGCTGTCCCATGTCGTGCCGGTTTCGATGCGTACCGGGAAAACGTGGCGCGCAAACTGGGCGATGGGGCTTAGCCACTGGTCGGTAAACAGGATGATCTTTGCGTCCTGTTTTGAGGCGGCTTCGGCAAAGGCAATCACATCAGACTGATAGCGACGAACATCAAAGATAACCAGAACGTCGCGTTTGCCTATATCAAGAAGGTCTTCGGCCCATTTTGCACTTTGGCCCGACACGCGGCGGACATGGCTTCGCATGGTGCGAAGATGTTCATAGGCATAGACCGCCAGTGCTGATGTGAAACGCCCCCCCAGCAAATAAACAGATCCTTTGCAATCACCGATCAGTTTGATCGCACTTTGCAATTCGGCCGGATTGATATTGGCAAGGCTGGTTCGAATGTTGTTGGTTGCTGCTTCGGCGATTTCATGAAGCAATTCACCCATCGGATGGCTGGACCGGTTGCGTGACCGGGGCAGGCTACTTCGGGTCAAGGGTGACTGAAGGCGGGCTTCGAGTTCACCACGTAGTCTGGCCTGCATGTCGGGGTAGCTGTCAAAGCCGATTTTGCTGGCGAAACGCAGGACCGTCGGGGCAGAAACGCCGCAACGATCAGCAAAAGTCGCAACCGTCTCAAGCCCGGCCATTGGATAATTGCCAAGCAGGGCATGGGCCAGCTTGCGTTCCGATGCCGTCAGCGTATCAGCCTTTTGCGTGATTTGTTCGGCGACGGTTGGTTTTGTGTCCTGCTGCGTCACGTCCAAGTGCAACTTTCCCCGTTCATTCCATCCACCCAGAATGGTCAAATACCCCTGTATAGGTAGGGTCAGGCGCGGTTTAACCTGCCTGTCATACAAATACAATGATTGTAATGAATTTTACAACAACTGATGTTCTTGTCATGAAAATTGAATTCATGTAACGTTCATTACAAAGGGTTAAACCCATGCCGCGAAAAGCAGCAAAATAATTCAATGACTTGGTGATTGTTCGGTCTTTCAGGGAGGCGGGTTATCACGCGGCATGTCCCGTCATGGGGGCATGCATTCAAGGGGGCGTAATATGGGTTGTCAGGGCCTGAAGTCTTTCCGTTCAAAGCAGACGTCGATACTGGATCTGTCCGCACATGGTGTGGACGGCAACAGGTGTGTTTGCGTCTGACCGGGGCGTTACGGGCCGTTACGACCTATAAACTGGGAGATGTTGGAGTGGCGTTAAATGCCTGAGTTTATCAAAACCTATGTCAGATGGGTGGATCGCGTTAATCGGATTATTGGCCGGTTTGCCATGTATTTGATTTTCGCAATGCTTGCCGTGCTTATTTATTCCTCGGTCACCAAGCTGATGGAGTTCCCGGCTCTTTGGACGCTGGAAGCTGCACAATTTATCATGGTGTCGTATTTTCTGCTGGGGGGCGGCTATTCCATGCAACTGGACTCACATGTCCGGATGGATTTGCTGTATGGCGCATTGTCGCCGCGTAAACAGGCCGGACTTGATGCGATTACAATCCTGTTTCTGATCTTTTATCTGGCATTTTTGCTGTATGGCGGCATTTCGTCGACCTCTTATGCTTTTCAATATAACGAGACCAGCTATTCGGCGTGGTCGCCACCCATGACGCCGATAAAGTCGATCATGACATTTGGCGTGTTTATGATGTTGCTTCAGGCGATTGCGACCTTCTTTAAGGATCTGGCAGCAGCTCGTGGGGAGAGCCTTTCATGAGTTATGAAATGATTGCTCTTCTTATGTTTTCCACGATGATGCTGATGCTTCTGACCGGGAAACGGGTTTTCGGTGCCATTGGTTTTGTCGCGGTTGTTTTTGCCCTTGGTATGTGGGGCGACGGCGGATCAGAAATGGCGTTCAGTGCCGCCATGAAGCTGATGAAATGGTATCCGCTTCTGACGTTGCCGCTGTTTGTTTACATGGGCTATATGCTGTCGGAATCCGGGCTGGCGGATGATTTGTACCGGATGTTCCATGTCTGGATGGGGCCAGTGCGCGGGGGCCTTGCCATCGGGACAATTGTCTTGATGGTTGCGGTTTCTGCCATGAATGGCCTGAGCGTTGCGGGCATGGCCATCGGCGCCAGTATCGCCTTGCCGGAACTTTTGCGGCGCGGCTATGACAAAGTCATGGTGACCGGGGTGATCCAGGCGGGCAGTTCGCTGGGTATTCTGGTACCGCCAAGCGTTGTTCTGGTGCTGTATGGCATGATTGCGCGTCAGCCTGTCGGGCAACTGTGGCTTGCGGGCGTATTCCCCGGCTTGATGATGGCGGGGATGTTTATCCTTTATATCGCCGTTCGGTGCTGGATACAGCCTGATATGGGCCCGGCACTTAGCAAGGAAGAACGTGCGGAGATCACGTTGTCGGAAAAGATCGGCTTGCTCAAGGCCGGGGTTGTTCCGCTTTTCATCTTCTTCTCGATGACCGGTTTGTTCCTGATGGGGATTACATCGCTTGTTGAAAGTTCTGCTGTGGGCGCACTTGCCGCAACCCTTGCGGCCTTGGCCAAGCGTCGCCTTAATCGTTCGGTCATGGAAGAAACCCTTCGCAAGACGTTGTCGATCAGTTGCATGTTCATGTGGATCATTTTGGCGGCCCTCGCATTCGGGGCGGTGTTTGATGGCTTGGGCGCAGTCAAGGCGATTGAGGGTTTCTTTGTTGATAAGCTGGGACTTGGTCCGTGGCAGATCCTGATCATGATGCAGATTTCCTTCATCCTGATGGGAATGTTCCTTGATGACACCGCAATGCTGGTGATTGTCGCGCCGCTTTATGTGCCGCTGGTCGGCGCACTTGGTTTCGATCTGGTCTGGTATGGCGTGCTTTATACGATCACCTGTCAGATCGCCTATATGACACCTCCGTTTGGGTACAATTTGTTCCTGATGCGTGCCATGGCACCACCAGAGGTGACGTTAAAGGACATCTATAAGTCGATTACGCCGTTTGTGATCATTATGGCGATTGCGCTTGGCGTTGTGATGGTGTTCCCGCAAATCGCGCTGTGGCTGCCAGAATGGCACTACGCCCGGTGAACAGCCTGAAGACCCACTGCTGGCGGAGTCGGATTGGCCCCGCCAGCCACTAAAAAAAAGCAATTCAGGGGAGGTGTTGATTTTCAAGAAGAGGAGGCGCTGTCGAGCCCGATGGACGGGCAGGGCAGTACAACAAGTGCGTTAACAAACTTCATCGATCAGGGAGATGATACAATGACGACGAGACGCGACTTTATGAAAAAAGCCGGTATTGTAACTGCTGCAGCCGGTACCACAGCGTTCGCTTCGCCTTACGTCAAGGCGCAGAACGCAAAGATCACTTGGCGTTTGCAGACATATGCGGGCCCGGCACTGGGCGAGCATGTGATCAAACCGGCGATTGATGCCTTTAACAAGGTCGCCAATGGTGAAATGGAAATCGAGCTTTACTATGCCGATCAGCTGGTCCCGACCGGTGAACTTTTCCGTGCCATGCAGCGTGGTACCATTGATGCGGTTCAGTCAGACGATGACTCGATCGCAGCCCCGGTTGATGTTTCGGTCTTTGGCGGTTACTTCCCATTTGCCACCCGCTACAGCCTTGATGTTCCGGTCCTGTTTGAAGAATACGGCCTGAACGAAATCTGGGAAGAAGCATACGGCGAAGTTGAAGGCGTTAAGTGGCTTTCGGCTGGTTCGTGGGATCCATGCCACTTTGCAACTGTTGAGCCAATCAACAGCCTTGCCGACCTTAAGGGCAAGCGTGTCTTTACCTTCCCGACGGCGGGCAAGTTCCTGTCACGTTTCGGGGTCGTTCCGGTGACGTTGCCATGGGAAGACATTGAGGTTGCAGTGCAGACCGGTGAGCTGGATGGCATCGCATGGTCGGGCATTACCGAGGATTACACGGTCGGTTGGGCTGATGTGACCAATTACTTCCTGACCAACAATATCTCCGGTGCCTGGTGTGGTTCGTTCTTTGCCAATGAAGAACGCTGGAACGAGCTTCCAGATCACCTGAAAGTGCTGTTTAAATTGTGCATGGACAGTTCCCACTATTATCGTCAGCACTGGTACTGGGGTGGCGAAGCCAAACTCCGTACACAGGGCACAAAGATGAAGCTGACCTCAATCCCGGACAGCGAATGGGCAACGGTTGAAGCCGAAGCACACAAGTTCTGGGACGAGATCGCACAGACCAGCCCGCGTTGCGCGAAGGTTGTTGATATCTTCAAGCAGTATGCTGCGGTGATGGAGAAGGCTGGTAAGCCGTATCGTTACAGCTAAGCCGATCAATTGAGCGGGCAGGGCACCAGATGTTTCCGGATATTCGGTGCCCTGCATCTACTTGAATTTGAAGTATTTTTAAGTTGTAATAAATAATACAAAAAATCAAAATTTATGTATATTTGTTCGAAAATGTAATATATTTTTCGTTGAGAAAATCAAAAAAATGCGTCGAGAAAGCCGGGAAAAACGACCAATTTGACGTAATAACAAAGCCCAAATAACAGGAGGCCACCGATGCAGGCGCAAGATGTCAAAACCGCCGATGACGCACGAAAACTTATTCAGGAACGTGATATCAAATTCGTCAAAATCGGGGTGTTCGACGTCGATGGAATTATGCGCGGCAAATATATGCATCGCGATAAATTTTTGTCGGCTCTTGATTCCGGTTTTGCTTTTTGTGACGTGGTTCTGGGCTGGGATTCAAATGATCAGCTTTATGATAAATCGGAATTCACCGGCTGGCATACGGCCTATCCGGATGCACCGGTACGGGTGATCCCGGAAAGCTGCCGTGAATTGCCGATGGAAGATGACACAATCCTGTTTCTGGGCGAGTTCGAAGGACGGGCGGAAACCGTTTGTCCGCGTGGAACGTTGCGCCGTGTCCTCGATAAGGCATCGAACATGGGATACGACGTCTCAGCCGCGTGCGAGTTCGAATTCTTCCTGTTTGAGGAAACGCCGCATTCCGTGCGGGAGAAAAACTATCGCAATCTGACCAACATCACGCCGGGTTTCTATGGGTATTCGATGTTGCGCAATTCAGTGCACTCGGAATTCTATCGCGACCTGCTTGAACTTGGCGAAAGCATGGATTTCCCGATTGAGGGATTGCATACCGAAACCGGTCCGGGGGTTCTCGAAGCTGCGATCATGCACGACGAGGCTCTTATGGCTGCTGACAAGGCGGCACTTTTCAAGACCTTTACCAAGGTTTTGGCGCAACGGGCCGGTTGGATGGCAACCTTTATGGCAAAATGGTCGCCCGATTGGCCGGGACAGTCCGGGCATATGCATGTCTCGATTAAGGGCAAGGATGGCCGTGCTGCATTCTATGACGCTGATAAGCCCGACAACATGTCCGATGAAATGCGCTGGTTCCTTGGCGGTCAGCAGAAACTGATGCCTGAGCTGCTGTCGATGGTGGCGTGCACGGTAAATAGTTATTCCCGTCTGGTTCCCGGTTTCTGGGCACCAACGACGGCGACCTGGGGCGTTGAAAACCGTACAACGGCTCTTCGGGTGATTCCGGGGAGTGAAAAATCGCAGCGGGTGGAATATCGGATTGCTGCGGCGGACATAAACCCCTATATCGCGCTTTCAGCAGCGATTGGCTCAGGACTTTGGGGGATCGAGAACAAGGTGGAGCCGGGCGAAATGGTTGTCGGCAACGCCTATGAACAAGAATTCCCAGAAGACGTGACATTGCCAGCAACGCTTTTTGAGGCCGCCGGACGCCTGCGCAATTCCGAAGCGGCAAAATCGTTGTTTGGCGAAGAATTCGTCACCCATTACGCCCAGTCGCGCGAATGGGAAGAACGCGAGTTTCGCAAGGCGATTACCGATTGGGAATTGCAGCGTTATTTCGAAATTATTTGATCGGGACTGTCGAGTGGAACCAACCCTTTTGATACCTCGATCAAATCACTCATCACATCTTTAACTGTGAGGCACTATGTCTGAGAGTTTACGCACTATCTCGCCCGTTGACGGTTCGGTTTATGTCGAGCGCCCGCTTGCTGGTGCGACCGAGATCAATACCGCACTTGATGTTGCCCGCGCGGCGCAAGCCGAATGGCGCAGCGTACCTGTTGCAACCCGTCAGGAAATCCTGCGTAAGGCCGTTGCCGCCTTTGTCGCAAAAAAGGACGAAATTGCCGCAGAAATCAGTTGGCAAATGGGCCGTCCGATTTCCCAGGGTGCAGGCGAGGTTGCCGGTTTTAAAGAACGTGCCGATTACATGATCGACATCGCGCCCGAAGCCCTTGCCGATTATCATCCGGGTGAGAAGGACGGGTTCAACCGGTTTATCCGTCGTGAGGCACTTGGCGTTGTTGCAATCATCGCGCCCTGGAACTTCCCATACCTGACGGCGGTGAATGGTGTTGTACCGGCCTTGATGGCTGGTAATGCCGTGGTTCTGAAACATTCGCATCAAACCCCGCTGTGCGCAGAACGCTTTGCGCAGGCGTTTGAGGCCGCTGGCCTGCCCAAGGGACTGTTCCAGTATCTGCATCTTAGTCATGCCAATGCTGAAAAACTGATGGGTGATGTTCGCGTCGATTTTGTCAATTTCACCGGATCGGTGCCCGGTGGTCACGCCGTTCAGAAAGCTGTCGGCGGTAAATTCATCGCAACCGGCATGGAGCTGGGCGGTAAGGACCCTGCGTATATCCGTTCTGATGTCAATCTGGACCATGCTGTAGAAAACGTTATTGACGGTGCATTCTTTAACACCGGTCAATCTTGTTGCGGGATCGAACGTATTTACGCCCACGAAAGCGTCTTTGACGCGTTTGTCGAAAAGGCTGCTGATCTTGTTGGGCAGTACCGACTTGGCAGCCCGATTGATGCGGATACCAACCTTGGTCCGATGGTGCGTGCATCCTCGGCGGCATTTGTGCGCGGTCAGATTGCCGATGCCGTCCGTGACGGGGCAAAGGCCCTGATTGATCCGACAAAATTTGCCGCCAACGCAGAAGGTACGCCGTATCTGGCGCCGCAGGTTCTGATCAATGTTGATCATTCGATGCGGGTGATGAGCGAAGAAAGTTTCGGTCCGGTTGTCGGCATCATGAAAGTCAAATCGGATGCAGAAGCCATTTCATTGATGAATGACAGCGAATTTGGTCTGACGGCTTCGATCTGGACAACGGATGAGGATGCGGCCCTGAGCATTGGCGATCAGCTTCAGACCGGGACGGTATTTATGAACCGGGCGGATTATCTTGATCCTGCCCTTGCTTGGACCGGGGTTAAGAATTCAGGGCGGGGGTGTACGTTGTCGAAAGTCGGCTATGAGTCTCTTACCCGTCCTAAAAGCTTCCATCTGCGGACAAAGATTTAACGACGCCGATTGGCGCAAAGGATACAGACATGACTAAAAAGATTGTTGGAAACTGGAGCTTCCCGACCTCTGTTCGCTTTGGTCCGGGCCGTATTTCCGAACTGCCTGATGCCTGCAAGGCGACAGGCATGAAAAAGCCGCTTCTGATCACGGATGAGGGTCTTAAAGACCTGCCGATGGTGCGTGATGCGATTGCCGCAAATGAGGCTGCTGGAATTCCGACCGGCCTGTTTGCCGGGGTCAAGGGCAACCCTACGGGCAAGAACGTTGATGATGGTCTGGCTGTTTACCGGGCAGGGAACCATGACGGCGTCATCGCATTTGGCGGTGGGTCGGGTCTTGATGCGGCCAAGGCCGTTGCCCTGATGGCCGGACAAACCCGTCCGATGTGGGATTTCGAGGATATCGGTGACTGGTGGACGCGTGCGGACCCAGACGGTATTGCGCCGATTATTGCCGTGCCGACAACATCGGGCACGGGGTCCGAGGTGGGCCGTGCCAGTGTGATCACCAAGGAAGATACCCACGAAAAGAAAATCATCTTCCATCCCAAAATGCTGCCAGCCATCGTTATTTCTGATCCAGAACTGACGGTTGGCCTGCCTGCGCATGTGACGGCAGCGACGGGTGTTGATGCCTTTGTACATTGCTTTGAAGCGTATTGTGCGCCGGGCTATCACCCGATGGCCGAAGGTGTTGCTCTTGAGGGCATGCGCCTGATTGCTGAGGCCTTGCCGCGCGCCTACGATAATGGAAGCGACATCGAGGCCCGTGCCGATATGCTGGCGGCGGCCTCCATGGGGGCAACCGCCTTCCAAAAGGGGCTTGGTGGGGTTCATGCACTGGCCCATCCGGTCGGGGCGATTTTCGATACCCATCACGGCCTGACCAATGCGATTTTGCTGCCCTATGTCATGCAGGCCAACCGCCGCGCGATTGAAGAAAAATGCAAAGTCGTGTGTCGTCTTTTAGACCTTGCGTCACCCGGTTTTGACACCTTGTTTGAATGGGTTATGGCGTTTCGTTCCCGGTTGGGGGTGGTTAATACCCTGGCCGAAATCGGTGTTGATGTTGATCGCGCCGACGAAGTTGCGGTCAAGGCCAAGGGCGATCCGTCTGATGGTGGCAATCCGATTGAACTTTCGGTTGCCGACTATACGGCGATATTCCGCCGGGCCTGTGTCGGTGATCTCGGCTAGGGGCATCGCGTAAACGCGTCTTTTGCGGGATCAAGGTGTTGGAATGAGGGAAGCATGAAAATTTTAATTGTCGATGGCAATGTGCGTGCAGTGAACGAACTTAACCGTTCTCTGGGCGGAACACCATCTGGCGAGGGATATGAAGCGGCCCTTAAGCACCTTGATCCCGATCTTGATATCACCATCATTCGTCCTGCTGATGACGGTCCTGACTGTTTGCCAAGCGGGGCAAAGCTTTCGGATTTTGATGGCATTGCCTGGACCGGATCGGCGCTGAATGCCTATATCGACGACGAAGCAGTGCTTAACCAGTTACCGCTTGCGAAATCGACGGTCGCCAGTGGTATTCCGGTATTTGGCAGTTGCTGGGGCATGCAGATTGTGGCGCGCGCGTTTGGCGGGCAGGTGCGTGCCATCCCCAAGGGGCGTGAAATTGGCATCGGGCGCATGATCCAATTGACCCCGGAAGGTGTGAAACATCCGATGTACTCGGGAAAACCGGCGTGTTTTTCCGCCTTGACGGTTCACATGGACGAAGTGTCCGTTGCGCCCGAGGGGGCGGTTATTCTGGCGGGCAACGATTACAGCGACATTCAGGCTTTTGTCATGGAGAATGACGGGCTGCGATTCTGGGGCGTGCAATATCACCCGGAATATACGCTTGCCGAATTGGCGGCAATTTTCCGCCGTTATGGGCAGCGCCTGATTGATGCGGGCCTGTTTGCCGATCAGGGCGTGCTTGATCGTATGGCAAACGACTGGGAGACCCTGCATAACCATCCCGAACGGAAAGATTTGGCATGGCAATATGGTGTGGATGACAATGCGCGTCTTGCGGAACGCCGTATGACCGAACTGGGCAATTGGCTGGCGTCAATCTGAGTTGGTTTAAACTACTGTCGCGGCCGACGGTGCGCGTAGGCGTTTTTCAACGGCGTAATTATGAATGGCAACGCCTGCGACTTCAAAGTCGCGCCGTTCGACGACCTTAAATCCCTTTTTCAGCAGGAAGCTTTTGGCAAGTTCGCTGGCCTCGCAATACATCTTGCCAAGGTTGTCGGCGGTGGCCTTGGCTTCGATCGCGTCATACAGGGTGGAGACGACGCCGGTCCCGGCGACGTCAGGATCGGCATAAAGAAAATGGATGTGACCATCCGCTTCGAGGTCACCAAATGCGACGACTGTGTCGTCTGGCGTGACGGCCACAAAGCCCGTGCGTCCATCGTTCATCAATTCGGTCAATCGGTCCGCATCAGGGGTAAGCTTTCCCCAGACGGCGACTTGTTCCGGCTGATAGCGAAGCTTGCCAAGTGCGGTCACAGCACGAAGATAAATCGCCGTCATCTGTGGCGCGTCACTATCTTTGAACTGGCGAATGGTCGTCATTCCTGTGGTCCCCACGCGGTATCGAAAAAGGCAACTTCAAGCGATGTCGCGCGGCGGAAATGATCAAGGCATTGCGCGCGGTCATCGGCCGATAGACCCGGGCCACACTGATCAAGCTGATCGTTTAGATAGGCAATCACACTTTCGAAATACGCACCGATGTGAAGATCGAGCCATTCGGAATACCAAAAGTCATCCGGGCGTTTGGCGATGGCCGTGCTGACCCGGTCTGCCCAACCAAGATAGGTGCCTTCGGCAACAGCCAAAACCGCAAGCATGTTGGTGTAGCTGTTGCTGTTTGTTGCATCGGTCATCAGCTGTTTGAAGGCTTTGGTTGCGGGCCAGTCGGGTTGATTTTCGCGGTCTGCGTCTGAAACGCCAAGTGCGTCAAATGATCGTTCGAAATAGGTGTTTTCAGCACCGGTCACAAGGGCAAGGAACTGACACCCTGGAATGCGGTCCTTTAGCGTTGGCGCACGGGAAACTGCCGCAGCCAGCAAGGCGACAAACCGGTCAATAAAACGATGATCCTGAATAAGGTAATTTTTCAGGTTGGCGTCGGGCAGGGCACCGTCACCCCATGCATCGGTAAACGGATGGTGTGTCACCCGTTTCCAGTCATCACAGACCGATGCTTTCAGCCAGTCGGAAAATGTGCCCGATGGGTGAGTTTCCTGCCAAACCGGAAAGTCATCAGCGGATTCAATTTTGGGTGCAGGTTGCGTCGCGGCGAGGGTGCTCATGTATCGGATTTCCCATTCAAGTTTCTTGTCTTTTGGCACGTGCGGGGCATCGCGACAAGATACTGGCAGCGTAATTCCGATGTTGGCACAGATTTTTGCGCTACGTTGCGCCATGTCAATGTATTCCATTATTTTATGATGTAATGGTTATATGGTGTTTTACCAGTATCTGTTGACGAGGAAGAACCATGAAAAATATTGGCGGATTGGATCGTGTCTTTCGGATTGTTCTTGGGTTCGCACTTTTGGCCGTACCGTTCGTGATGGTTAAACCTGATGATCCGATTGTCGCGTTCGGGGCTTATGGCTGGCTGATGGTTGCCGCCGGGGTTGTGATGCTGGTGACGGCAGTATTCCGGTTTTGCCCGTTGTATCGCGTTTTGGGGATACGGACCTGTTCGACGCGAATGTAATAGGCGGAAAATGAAGATAGCCATCCGGTAGATATCTAGCGGACGGACATCGAGGAAGATGGGTTTTTGTCTGTATTTTTCCCACAGGCAGTTGCCATAGCCGCCAGATAATGGCATCGGTTATAGCAACTGCTGTAAGGGGACAGACAAAAATGAAACGCTTGAGTGATGAGCTGACCGTATCGCCGCAATTGCCAATAGAGGCCATTGACGAGATTGCCAAAGCCGGTTTCAAAACCGTCATTTGCAATCGTCCGGACGATGAAGATCCGGGGCAGCCATCATTCGCGGAAATTGCGGCCAAAGCAGAAGCTGCTGGCATGACGGCAATTTTCCAGCCGGTTGCCAGTGGCAATGTTTCCGATGCCGATGCCGATGCATTTGCCACCAACCTTGCGACGGCGCAAAAGCCGGTATTTGCCTATTGCCGCAGTGGCACGCGCTGCACGATCCTGTGGTCTTTGGCCTGTGCGGACAAGCTGCCGGTGCAAGACATCATCAAATCAGCGGCGGATGCCGGATATGATATGTCGCCGTTGGTACCACGCATTTCCGCACGCGGCTGAGTGTTGGGTGCTTGCATGAAGTGCCGCATGGCATAAATGCGCGGCACGCTTACCGAAATTGCACTATTGCATTTAAACGTTTCGTGTCGATATGACGCCGTGACATGCTTTGAATGTCGTGGGTGCGCAATGCAGGTGTGATTTTGGGCCAACTTGATGACAGCCAGATCGGGTTTCGATTGGCACATGACGGGGATCTTGATGCCCTGTTTGATGTTGAAAACCGTTCCTTTGACATTGACCGACTAAGCCGCCGGGCGTTCAAACGCTTTATCGGCAGCGAAACCGCACGTCTGCGCGTTGCGGAATGTGATGGCGCGGTCGTTGGCTATGCCTTGGTGGTGTTTCGCAGCAACGTAGCGTTGGCCCGGCTTTATTCGATGGCGGTCGATCCGAACTTTCGCCAAAAAGGCATTGGGCGCGCGCTTGTGGGGCAGGCAGAGGAGCTTAGCCTTGATTACGGCGCGCCGATTTTGCGGCTTGAGGTCAGTCAAGGCAACGCGGTTGCCATCGCGCTGTTTCACGGTGCCGGTTACCGTGAATTTGCGCTGTATCCCGATTATTATCCTGACCATTCCGATGCCCTGCGCATGGAAAGGGTTCTTGTGCCCCAATCGATGCGCCTGCCATCGCCGATCCATTTTTATCACCAGACCCTGCCATTCACCTGTGGTCCGGCGTCCTTGATGATGGCGATGAATGCGCTTGATCCGTTGGTTGAAATGGACAGGAGCCTTGAAATCGCATTGTGGCGCGAAGCCACCACCATTTTCATGACATCAGGTCATGGTGGCTGTGGTCCGCTGGGCTTGGCCTTGGCGGCAGATCGACGCGGGTTTAACGTCGAGGTCTTGCGCAGTCGCGATGGGCCGCTTTTTGTTGATTCCGTGCGCAAAGCCAAAAGCCGCGAAGTGGTCGAACTGGTGCATTATGATTTTGCCCGTCAGATCGAACAGGCAGGCATTCCCGTATCTGTTGGCGCGTTTGGCGTGACCGAGATTGAAAACCGCATGCGCAACGGCCAGATGGCGCTGGTTCTAATCAGCCAGTACCGCATTTACGGCGATAAAATTCCCCACTGGGTGGTGGTGTCGGGCTTTGATGAACGGTTTGTCTATGTCACCGATCCTGATATTGGCGATGATCATGACCCGTTTAACGGCAGTGATTGCCTGTCATTCCCGATCCTGCGTCATGAGTTTGATCTGATGGCACGCTATGGCCGCGATAAAGTGCAGGCGGCGGTGTTTGTTAGCAAAAAGGCCGGGTGATCCGCGCTTTCGATCCCCGGCCTTTGATTTGTCTGCACGCCGCGTGATTAAGGACGGGCGATCTTGCCCAGAAGATGGGCGATGATGCGGCGATAAAGCTCCATCCCAAGCACGGCATCCTCAACCCCGCCGTCGATGTTGGGGTTATCATTGACCTCAATCACCATCGGACCGTTTGGGGTTTCTTTCATATCGACACCATAAAGCCCGTCGCCCATCAGTCGTGCGGCGGCAAGGGCGGTTGTGACGATGTCTTGGGGGGCGTCTTCGATGGCGACGGTTTCGAACCCGCCTTCTTCATAACTTTTGCCGTCGTCTTCATGTTTGACGATCTGCCAGTGGCCCGGTGCCATGAAATAGCGGCTGGCAAAAATTGCTTCGCCACCCAGAACGCCAATGCGCCAGTCAAAGGTGGTTTCGACATATTCCTGAATGACCAGAAGTTCGGAATTCTTGAACATATCGCTGGCAACTTCGGCCAGATGTTCGGGTGACTTCACCTTGCGCACGCCGCGCGAAAAACATCCGTCGGGTACTTTAAGAACCGACGGGAAGCTAAACTGCTGACCGATTTCGCCAATGCGGCGTTTATCAAAAATTGCACTCCGGGGGGCAGGAATACGGTGTGTACGCAGCAATTCCGCGAGATAGACCTTGTTGGTACAGCGCAGCATTGAGTCCGGGTCATCGATCACCGGAATGCCTTCTTTGACTGCACGTTTGGCAAAGCGATAGGTGTGGTGGTCAAGGGCGGTGGTTTCGCGGATCAGAAGCGCATCAAATTCTGACAGATGATGAAAATCCTTTGCCGTGATCAATTCGGCACGTGCGCCAAGGTCGGCGGTGGCCTGTATGAAAAGGGCAAGGGCGTCTTTGTCTGATGGTGGCATGATTTCGTCGGGGTCGTGCAAAATTGCCACCAGGGCGGTGGGTTGGGTGACGTTGCCCTGTTTGCGAACGCGTCCGCGCAAATAGGCCCGCAAGGCGGCTTCGAATGCGGTCATATGGCCGCTGTTAAGCTGGCTTAGCGATGGGGCTTCGATTTCGCGCAAGGAGGCTTTGCCATCCTTATTGTTCAGATGCAGCCGCAGGATCGGGCAGCGGAACTGATCAAAGGCCCGCTGGGCGATGTGGCGAAACCGTTTATCCGTGCTGCGTCCGAAATAGACGTCAACATAGGTCGGATGATCGCCCGGTTTTGTCAGGGCCTCGGTAATTTGCGGGCCAAGATCATTGCGTGCGGCCTTTTGCAGACGCTTCCAGTTCAGGTCCAGCAAAACATCGGCTTCGGGGATGACGCGTTCAGCGCGGGCCGCGGCCAGCAGGCTGCAATAATAACCACGCGACAGATATTCATAGGACCGGCACAGGTTGATCACACGGCGGTTGCGTACCCCGTGATCAAGGGCAAGATAATCGCGCACCCGCATGACGCGCGCACCCGAAACGGCAAACGGGATGTCAGACAGCCGATCAACAAGGATGAGCGGTGCACCGGTCGAAACCGCAGGCGATTTTTCGGCAATGACATCATAAAGGTCATGCTGCAAACGGATGCCATCCGCACCATCTTCATAATATCCGGGCAGGTCGGAAACTTTTTGATATCCGTGACGTTCATAAAGGCCACGCGCGGTATCGTTTTCGATGCGCACTTCAAGGCGAATGCGAAGACAGCCAGCTTCGATGGCAAGGTTTTCCATCCCGGCCAGAAGTTGCGTACCCAGACCGATGCCCCGCCAGTCTTTGGAAATGGCCAGTGAATATATCCGTGCTGTTATCGAATTTTCGCGCAACAACAACAAGCCGTAGCCGACAACGTTGGGATGTTCGCCGTCGCCGGCGTCCGCGACAAGAAGACGCGCCGAGCTACGGCGCAGAAAACGCAAAAAGGATGCACGTGTGATACCATCACTTGTGAAATTCGCTGTCTCAAGTGCGCAAAGCCCGTCAATATCGGCAGGCATGGCATTACGAAGAATGACTGCATTGGACTGTGTCGATGTCACGAGATGGATCTCCTGCAATTGGGGGCACGCTGCATCGTGCATTCAACCCCCGGTACGCTCAATGTATTTTTCTGACAAGTGCGATTATGGGTCATTGCCATGCCATTTTTACATGCGAGTTGGCACAGCTGGTCCTCGACCTGTAGAGTAATTGAAAATATGGTGTTTTCAGATAACTGCTTTAAAAGTTGTTCTGATCCCAATAGGCGCCATCGCCGTATGTGATAGCAAACCAAAAGACTGTTATCGGTCAAAATAACGGCCCCCAAAGGCCAGGTTGGAACGAAGCAAAAGGATACGACGTTTTTTGACAGACTGCATGTTCCACAACTTCCGGTCTTATGGCCGACGTTTTGCATTTGTACCGCTTTTAATGGCGGGAACGTTGCTTGCAGGCTGTTCGTCGGATGAGGGCGCTGTGGGGTTTGGCTTTGGCGACGATGAAGCCGTTCAGCAGAACGATCTCCGTTCGACCATTCCCTATGAAGTGGAACTTACCGGTATTGATCCGCAAGAAGAACAATTGATCGCAAGTCTGAATGGGGCCAGTACCGCACGGCGTTTGCAGTCGCGCCCGACCGCGTCACGTGCCGGTCTTCAACGCCGGGCCGAAGATGACATTGAACGGTTTCAGGCTGTATTGCGTTCAAAGGGTTTCTATGAGGCGCAGGTCACCTTTGACATTGCCGAAAAAGTATCAACTGATCCGGTCGATCCCCAATCGCCAGACGCCGAAGATGGGGCTGAAAACGCATCGGAAAAACCGACAGAAAATAAAAACGGCGATATTGATGACAGTGCTGCGGGCAGTGAACAGGCCGAAGGTGCCGATGCGCCAACACCGCTTGTTCTGAGTTATCAGATTGACGTCGGAACACCTTACCTCATCGAGGCGGTTGATCTTAAAACAACTTATCCCGACAAGGTGATCGAGCGCGCCGCAACCGATGCCGAACTTGAAGCAACCCATTTGCAAATCGGGCAGCGCGCCACGGCGGAACCGATTATTTTAGCCGAACAGTATGGCGTTGATTTACTGCGTAGCCGCGGATACCCGTTGGCCAAGGCAGGGAAACGCACCGTCATGGCCAACACCGCCAATAAGACAATTTCCGTAACATATGCATTTGATGCCGGGGCCGAGGCCAATTTCGGCGCAGTCAATGTCAATGGTGCAGAGGAAGTCGATGTCGACTTCATCGCCGGTTACCGGAGTTGGGGGGCGGGCGAAAAGTACGATCCCGAACAGGTCAGAACGACGCGACGCGACCTTGCGCAGTCGAACCTGTTTGACAGCGTCATCGTCAAGCCGGTTGGCCCCATCAGTGATAGCGGCGAAATTCCCGTCGACATCACAGTGGTTGAACGCAAACACCGTTCGATCGGTGGTGGTGTTAACTTTTCGACCGCCGACGGGCCGGGGGCCAATGCGTTTTGGGAACATCGCAACCTGTTTGGTGCGGGCGAAAAATTGCGGCTGGGGGTTGAGGCATCTGGTCAGGAGCAGGGGCTCACAGCAGAATTTCGCAAACCGCAGTTCCTGCGTCGTCGTCAGGCCCTTGTGGCCGAGGGCAATGCCAAGAACCATGATACCGATGCGTATCAGGGGGAACTGGTCGACAGCTTTGTTGGTGTCGAACGCAGGCTGGGTGAAAACTGGTCGGGGACATTTGGCTTCACAGCGGAATATTCGGACCTGACCGGTGCGGATTCCCCCAATGAGCAATTCTATCTGGGCGGTTTGCGCGGCATTTTAAAGCATGACAATACCGACAACCCGCTTGACCCAACCGAGGGTAACCGGCTTGAACTTAATGTATCGCCCTATGTCGGGTTGACCGATACCGACACCAGCTTTACGTCCGTTTCACTGGGCGGGTCGCAATATTTGTCGATTGATGATGACGGTGATTATGTTATGGCCGCCCGGGCGCGGACCGGAACGATTATCGGGGAAGAACGCGGCAACCTGCCATCGAACAAACGGTTCTATTCCGGGGGTGGTGGTTCGATCCGGGGCTATGAGTATCAGAAGGTCGGGCCGCTTGCCGATGATGGCGATCCGGTTGGTGGGCGTTCTGTGCTGGAAGTCGGGTTTGAATTCCGTGCGCGCATTACCGAAAGTTTTGGCATCGTGCCGTTTATCGAAGGCGGCAATGTGTATGAAAGCAACAATCCCGACGACATTTCGTTGCTGTGGGCGACTGGGCTTGGTTTCCGCTATTATACGGCAGTCGGGCCGTTGCGCTTTGACGTCGCCGTGCCACTTGATAAACGTGAAAATGTTGATGACGATTATCAGTTCTATATCAGTCTGGGGCAGGCATTTTGACCAAGTCTGATCCCTTGTCCCCACGTCCCACCCAGCCCGCCGCATCGAAACGCCCGTTGAAAAAGTGGGCGCGCCGAAGTGCGATGGCATTGGGTGTGTTCATCGTGCTTTTGCTGGTGATCATTGGTGTTGCCGGTACCGGACCAGTGTTGCGTGCGGTTACACCAATGCTCAATGAAACGGTTGCGGCGGCCACTGACAGCCAGTTTGAACTTGGCCGGGTTGAAGGCAGCATCTGGACCGGATTGCAGATCGACAGCCTTTTAATGGCCCGCGACGTCGATGGTTTCCATCTTGAACTTAATAACGGTGTGTTTGACTGGTCGCCCCTGGCCCTTCTGACGGGGCGGTTACAGATCGACCGGGTGTCAATGGCGCGCACCAGCGTGATCCTGCCAGATGGAACAGCGCCATCCGAACCCGAAGAAGAAACCGACGAAGAAAGTTCCGGATTTTCGCTGCCGCTTGAGATCGGGCTGGACGAACTGGCCCTTGATGAAATCGCGATTGTTGATCCGGTATCGGGCAAAAGCTTTTTGTATGAACTGCATGCCAGTGCGGCGGCGGGACGTAATCTTTCGGCCAAGGCGAAACTTGATTTAACCCCGCTTGATGGTGGTGCGGACCGGTTGGCAGTCGATCTGGATTTTGATGGTCCAGACCAGAAACTTCGTGCCGACATTGACGGTAAGATTGATCGCGAAGGCCTTGTCATGACACTTGCCGGGCTGGACCCGGAAAGTGCAGCTGACATAACGATATTGCTTAAGGGGGCGGGGCCTGCGGACGACTGGAAGGGTAATATTGACCTTTCGGCCAGTGGTTATGCGACCCTTCGTGGTGATGTTGGTGTGCAGCTGTCGTCGGATGCAGTTGGTTTTGGCTTTGATGGCGGGTTGGAACCGCTTGAGCTGATTTCTGATCAATTGCCCGAGCAAGTGCGCAAGGTGATCGAGCTTGGCATTTCCGGGGCGTTTGACCTTGAAAGTGACCATCTTTCGTTTGACCGTCTGGCTGTTGAGATGCCCGGTGCGTTGGATGTGTCGGGTACGGCGGATATCGATCTGGCCAAAAGTCAGGTTGCAGCAAAAATATCGGCCAATGTCGATCCTGTTTTATCGTCCCTGATCGATGATCAGGTCCGCTGGGGGATGCTTAATGTTGATCTTGCTGCCAAGGGTGGCTTTGATCTGCCCGACGTGCAGCTTTCGATTAATGGACGCGATATAGAAACGCCAGTTTCGACCATTGCGGGACTATCGGCCCGTGCCGACCTTGCGCCGGTATCTGGCGGGATTATTGGCGATGATGATCTTGCGGCATCGGTTACGGTGACCACCAAAGGCCATGTTTGGCAGGATGATAGTCTTGGTGCGATTGTCGGGGACAATCAGTCTCTGTCGGTTGAAAGTGTGATTTCATCGGACTTTGCCAATATCAATCTGCGTCAGCTGTTGCTTGAAACGCCCGCGATGACGGTGCGGGGGCAGGCAATGCTTGATGATGCCATGGTTGTGTCTGATGCGGGTCTGACGGCGGATGTGGCCGATCTTTCGATCTTTGGGCCCATTTCCGGGCTTGATTTATCCGGGCAGGGGCAAGTTTCCCTGACGGACATAAAATGGTCGATGGAAAATGGTGGCGGTTTTGACGTTGCGGTCAATGGCACGCAAACCGGATTTGGCATTTCTGATCTGGATCGGATTGTTGGCCCGTCACCGACCCTTGCCGGATCGGTTGCGATCAGCCCGGCATTTGATATGGCCATTGACCTTAATCAGGTGCAAACCGCCACAGTGACGGGGGCGGCAAAGGTCGATTTGACTGAAACATTTGGTCAAATGGCCATCGACGCCAATCTTGATATTGCACCGGGAACCGTGCCGCCGGGGATCGGGGTTGCGATTGCACCGGCGAAATTGACCATCGCACTTGATGGCCCGACCAGTGCACCAGCCGGGGTGATTAACCTTAGCACCGCCAAGGTCGATGCGGCGGGGCAGGTTCTTGAAAACGTCAAGCTTGTCAGCAAGATGGGGTGGTCGGCGCAATCGGTGTTGTCATTGACGAATACGGTCAAATTCAACCGCGCGAATGCCAAATATGATCTTGCGGCCAATGTTGTTATGCCAAGTGACGCCTTGCGGGTTGAGGACATTTCCCTGCGCGGGGAGCATATTGATCTTCGCGGGGACATCACCCTGCCTGAATACGCAGTGCCGATGCAGGGCAAATTTGCGCTGTCGAAACTTGATGCGGTCATGCTGTCTGATTTTGGTGTGCCCTTTACCAATGGTGCAATGACAGCCGACATCGCGCTGGTGCCTGACGGTACACAGCAAACCGTCAATGTGACGGCGACGACCAAGGGGCTACGTCTGGAGGCTGCACCGGGTGAAGACCCGGTCAGGGTCGATCATATCAACCTTGCCGCAGACGTTACCAATGCGTTTGAGGCCCCCGTAATCAGTGCGACCCTTGAAGGCAAAGATATCTTTGCCAGTGACGTTGCGATTAATGACGTGACGGTTGGGGCTGATGGTGGGCTGGACGCGCTTGATGTGTCGCTTAAAACCCGCGGCACATGGCAAGCCAACGTTCCGTTTTCAGTTGATGCGCTTACCAAGCTTGGCCTTGGTGATGATCTGCGCGTGGATGCCAGCAAATTTGATGTCTTTATCGCAGACCAGAAAGTTGCCTTGCGTGAACCATTAAGCTTTGTTCAGAAAAGCGATGGTACCCAGCAGCTTGACGCCGATATCACAGTTGGCAGTGGTCAGTTGCGTGCGGTTCTTGACCACAAAGCAAAGCAGATGATTTCTGCGGATGTCACGCTTGAGGGGGTTGATCTTGGCCCGTGGGGGGCGATTGCCGGGTTTGATGGCCTTGACGGGACTGCGAACCTTGCGGCCATGCTGCGTGAAAAGCCGGGTGAGACGCTAAATGCGTCGGTCAAAGGTCAGATTGACGGCATTACGGCCAAGGCGGCCAAGGGGCTCAAGCCGCTTAAAATGGATTTGGACGTCACGCTTAACAATGCCGAACTTTCCGGTGCAGCATCTTTGGGCAATGCCGATGAACAGATCCTGAAAGCCAATGGTAAGGTGCCTTTGGCGATTTCAATCCTTGAGCAGGAATTTAGTCCCGATATGTCGGCACCTGTTGTCGGATCGGTGCGTCTTGACGGTGAGATTGCGGAATTCTGGCCTTATGTCCCGGCCCCCGATCATGATCTTTCGGGCAATATCAAGCTTGCCCTTGATGTCAGTGGGCGTCTTGATGACATCGCGTGGAAAGGTGACATCAAGCTTGCCGATGGTGCGTATGAAAACCTTGAATACGGCACCATTATTGATGGGCTGACATTCACCGGTGACTTTGACCAGACCGGGCTTTCGATCCCGTCTATAACTGCGACCGATGGTGGTTCGGGGACACTTGATGGGTCGGTTGATCTGGCCCTTAATCAAGGATCAATGGTCAAATACGATGTCGGCCTTAAGCTTACCAATATGGCGCTGTCGCGCAAAGATGAGCTGCAATTCTGGGCCGATGTTGACACATCTGTCACGGGTACCGAAGGCGGGGCGGACATCAAAAGCACCGTGACGCTTCAGCGCGGTGAGGTCGACTTGAGCCTTGCCTTGCCTGAATCGGTTCCAAGCCTTGATGTTGCCAACCTTCCGGGTGCGCAGGAAGAAGCAAAAGCCAAAAAAGAACAGGAAGAAAAAGGCGGATTTGTTGGCAATCTGGATGTAACGGTGAACATCCCCGCCCGACTTTTTGTCCGCGGTAAAGGGCTTGATTCCGAATGGGGCGGCACACTTGATATTTCAGGTACGACCAACGATCCGCGCATTGTCGGCAAATTGTCGGCGTTGCGCGGGCAGCTTGATATTATTGGCAAAACATTCGTGATCAAGGATTCGAGTATCACGTTTGCTGGCGCATCCCCGCCTGATCCGATGCTCGACATCAAGGGGGTCTATACAACGTCCGAGCTTGAAGTTACCGCCGGTTTTCAGGGCCCGGCAAGTGATCCTGAACTTGTTCTGACATCCAATCCGTCCTTACCGGAAGACGAAATTCTGTCCCAAGTCCTGTTTGGTAAATCACAAGGCAGTTTGAGTGCGATTGAGGCCGTTCAGCTTGCCAGTGCGGTGAACGAATTGTCTGGCGGAGGCAGTGGTCTGGATGTGGTCGGCAGTGTGCGCCGGTTCATCGGTGCCGATGTCTTGCAGGTTGGCGGTGGTGAAGATGGGCCTGAGGTCAAGGTTGGCAAGTATCTCGACGGGGTTTATGTTGGCACCAAGGCTGGTTCAACGCCGGGATCAAGCGGGGTCGAAGTCGAGATTGAAATCACTCCGAACATCAGTGTGACCAGCGAAACCACCGAGATTGATAGTACGGCTGGTATTCAATACAGGCTGGATTATTAGCGGCTGTCTCAGGCGAGGATGAGCTCGCTGATGTCGACCAATGCCCCGTGACGGCCAATGACCCGACCGGCCACTTGTTGTGCAATTACAATGGCCTGTGGGGTGGTCTTGCCGCGTGACTTTGCGCCAAGGAATGCCCCGTTAAACGAATCCCCGGCTGAGGTGGTATCGACAATGTCGGTGATAACGGGGGGCGTGATCGACCCGGTGTCGCCGGTTTGGGTTGCGTAGAATGTCGGGTCGCCGCCCGACTTTACGATGACTTCCGATACCCCGGCATCCAGCCAGCGTTTGGCGGTGTCCGTCGGCGATGCGTCGCCAAACAGGGTCGCATCATCATCAAATGTCGGCAGGACGGTGTGGCATAGCGGGGCAATCGCCTCATAAACGGCAATGGCGGTTTGGCTATCAGACCAAAGACGCGGGCGGTGATTGGTATCGAAATAAACCTTGCCACCCTGATCGGCGAAATCAGCCACCAGCTTGATCATTTTTGTCCGATCTGACTCCGACAGGATCGCAAGCGTAATTCCCGAAAGATAGATGCCATCCAATTGCGCAAAGGCGGTTCTGATTTTATCGTCATGACCATCAGACAGCATTTGTTTGGCCGCAGCATGTGCGCGCCAGTACGAAAAGCTGCGTTCGCCATGGGCATCGGTCTGAATGGCATAAAGGCCGGGCAAGGCACCGTCAATCTGGCGCACGAGGTCGGTTCCAATACCGTCTTGCTGCCATGCGTGCAGCATCGCGTTGCTGTAGGGGTCTGTGCCCAATGCGGTGATGTAGGATGCCGTGTTAGCGCTAACATCGTTGGTGTTCTGCGCGTTCTCATCAGCAAGAAGACGCGATGTCCGCGCCATATAGGTCGCAGCATTTAAGGTGTCCCCGGCAAAGCCAAGCTGTGCTGCGCCAAAAATCGCATCGGGTTTTGAGCCCGAAAGTTCGATCATGCATTCACCGATAAAGGCAATATGGGACATTGGGGGAACCTTTGATGCTGGATACGGATGTGCGTGGTGGCTTAGTCGCCAATCGGCTGACGGCCCGTTGGTGGATTGATGGTTAGCAGGGACGAGCGGATGCGGCGCAGCTTTTCCTTGGCCTGATTGGGCATGCGGCGCGCAACGGCGGTGGCAATCACATCAATCGTTGCCAGAAACGCATGGCGGGTGGCGGTCGGTTTATAGATATCGGGGTTTTCGGGCATATCAATCGCCACCACCAGATCGCTCTCGGCCGCAAGGGGGCTGTCGGGATGGGTCAGTGATATGACCTTGGCGCCATATTGCCGTGCAATGGCCGCAGAATGGATCAGCTCGGTCGGTCGGCCGCTGGTGGAAATGGCAAAAATCACATCCTCCGGGCCAAGGGTGGACGCCAGCATGCGCTGTAAATAGCCATCACTTTGCGATTGTGCCGGAATGCCGAGCCGGAAAAAACGGTTGGCGGCATCAAAGGCCACGGTTGTTGAACCGCCCCCGACGCCCAAAAAGGCAATCTGTCGGGCCTTGACCAGAATGTCGGCCGCCTGATCAACCTGATCGGATGAAATCTGATCACGTAGCAGGCGGAGGTTATCAATGATCACGCCAAGAACGTGGTTTGATAAAACATCGGCAGCGGTCGTGTCGTCCGAGATATCCTCGGACGTTAGATATTGCATGCTGACGGCCAGGTTTTGCGCCAACTGCATTTTGAAATCGCGAAACCCGTCACAGCCCAATGTACGACAAAACCGGATCACGGTCGGTTCGCTCACACCAACATTTTCGGCAAGCTCCGAAAGGGCAATGGTGGTCACCGCTTCGAGATGCTCGCTGACATAATCGGCAACCTGTTGTTCGCGGTTGGGGAATTTCCCCGATTGACTGCGCAACAGACTGATGATGTCGGCTGTTGGTTGCATGGGTCTTGTCCGGTGCTGTTCAAAGGACGGGTAGGGGTGCCATCAACGGCACCCCCTTGGGAAGTATCACTATTCAGGCTTATAAGCGATAGCTTCAATTTCAATCTTGGCGTCCACCATCATCTGCGATTGTACCGTGGAGCGTGCAGGGCGCTCGCCCGGGAAGAATTCGGCATAGACGCGGTTGAACGTCCAAAAATCGCGTGTATCGGCCAGCCAGACATTCATTTTGAACACATCATCAAGCGTGCAGCCGGCAAGTGCCAAGGTCGCCTTGACGTTTTCCATGGTGCGACGGGTCTGATCTTCGATGCCGCCATATTCGATTTCACCATTTTCCTTCATGGCAACCTGACCCGAAATATAGACGTAGTCGCCTGCACGAACAGCGGGTGAAAATGGCAGCTTCTGTCCACCGGCACCGCTGCGTTCATTGCCGTAATGTTTGATCGCCATGGATAATCTCCCTGTTGTGGCTGGTGGGGTCGATTGAAAACGACGCCCGTCTGAAAATGTAGTTTAACTACCTAAATCAGCTTTCATCGAAGGTCAATAGTGGAAAAATCGCTCGATACATGTCAAAAATATGTAGACAAGCTACAAAATGATACTCAGTATGTAGAAAAATTACATAAAAGATTCATCAGCGGAGAGTTTGGCGAAGATGGCATTACGCCGTGTTGAAACAGCAGCAGCAACCATGAGCCGGTCTTTGAACTGGGTCGTCGAACGCGTTATCGCGGTTTTGATGTTGACCCTTGTTCTTGATGTCTGGCTTGGCGTTATTGATCGATACATCTTTCATTGGCAGTTGCCGTGGCCCGAAGAGCTGGCGCGCTATTTGATGATCTGGTCGGCCTTACTGGCGATATCGGCCGGGATCGCACGGCGCGAACACATTGGCATTGGCATGGTTGTTTTAAGTCTGCCCATGCCACTACAGCGATCCATCCTGTTTCTGGTCGATTTGATCGCATTGTCGGCGTTTTTGTATCTGGCGATTTACGGATTTGATTTTGCCATGGGCGGCATGAGCCGACAGGCCATGATTTTTGGCATGTCCCTGGCGCTGCCTTATGCGGCTGTGCCGGTGGCGTCATTGCTGGCGGCCATTCAGCTTTTGCTTGTTGCCTTGCGCGATCAGGGCCGCTTCGTTCCGATTGATATTGCGGAGGGCGCAGAATGATCGTCGCCATTATCTTTGTCGTTCTGATGGTTTTGGGCATGCCGATTGGCTTTGCCCTTGGTGTCGCCGGTGTTGCGGGTCTGTTTGATATGGGCGGGGGGATTTTCTTATCCCAGGGTCCAAGCAAGGTTTTCAACGGTCTGAACGTGTTTCCGTTCCTTGCCATGCCGTTCTTTATTCTGGCCGGTGAGATCATGAACCATATTGGCATCACCAGCCGATTGGTGTTGTTTGCGCAAGCACTTGTCGGGCATCTGCGCGGTGGCCTTGCGCATACCAATATGCTGGCGTCTGTGTTCTTTGCCGGTTTGACCGGGGCGGCAACCGCTGATGCGGCGGCCTTTGGCAAAACCCTTGTGCCGGCCATGGTCGAACGCGGATATCGCCGTGATTATGCCTGTGCGGTGACCGCCGCCGGGTCGATCATTGGTCCGACCATTCCACCATCGGGTTTGATGGTTGTGTATGGGTCGTTGATGGGGGTTTCGATTGGCGGGCTGTTTGCGGCCGGTATTTTGCCCGGCCTTATGATTTGCCTGATTTGCATGACCGTGATTGCGGTGACGGCACGGTCCAAGAACCTGCCAAAAAATGAACGTCGGGCATCGCTTTTGGAAGTCTGGAAGATTTTCAAATCATCGATCACGGCGCTCATCATGCCACTGATCATCCTTGGCGGTATTCTGGGTGGGATCGTCACTCCGACCGAGGCGGCGTCCGTCGCGGTTGCCTATGCCCTGTTTATCGGTGTGTTCATCTACCGGGCCCTGACATTCAATGCCTTCTTCAGGATGCTGATCAGAACGGCGCGTGTGACCGGGGTGATCTTTGTCATCATTGCCTTTGCATCGATCCTTGGCTGGTGGCTGAGCTTTAACCGCATCCCGCAAGAAGTCGCGAACATGGTTCTGGGCGTTTCGGACAACCGGTACATCGTCATTTTCATGATCGTCGGCATGCTGCTGATGATCGGCATGGTGATGGATATCAACGCGATCCTGATCATTCTCGCCCCGGTTCTGGTGCCACTGACCATGCAGATCGGGATGGACCCGATCCATGCCGGGATCATCTTTGTTCTGGCCCTTAACATCTCGCTGATGACGCCGCCCGTTGGGGCCTGTCTGTTTGTGCTGTCATCAGTCACGGGTGAAAAACTTGAAAAAATTGCTGCGCAGCTTTGGCCGTTTTTGCTGGCCGAACTGGGTGTGCTGTTCCTGTTTGCCTTTTGGTCGGACTTGGCCCTCGCGATACCGAGGTTGCTGGGTTTTCGCTAAGCACGGGGCATCGAAATAGCCCCCGGTCAGGTCCGGGCCGGGGTGCGACATGAACCAACAATCGGACACCATAAAGTCGTTAATCAAGGAGAGGCAGTATAATGAAAACCGCAAAACGTTTGGGCGCAGCCGCCCTGGCAACCGCAATGCTGATGGGCAGCACGTCAATGGCATTTGCTGAGACGAAAGTCCTGAAATTCGCCCATGATAACAAGGCCGATCCGTTTGAAAATCCGGCCCACGCCTGTACGGCTGTTTTTGCCAATATCGTCGAAGCCGACACCAATGGCGAAATCGAAGTTGAAGTCTATCCGTCCAACCAGCTTGGTTCGGCTGCTGAACATGTGCAGATGGTGCGTGATGGCATCATTCAGGCAACCCTGACCTCGACCGGGGCGTTGGCATCTTATTACCCGCGTATCGACGTTTTGAACCTTGCATTCGCCTTTGACAGCAACGCATCGACCTATGATGTGTTTGATGGTCCGTTTGGTGAAAAACTGGCCGCAGACATCGAAGCAACCCTTGCCGATGTTAAGGTTCTTGGCTTCCCCGATACTGGCGGGTTCTTTGCCGTAACCAACTCCAAACACCCGATTGCCAAACTTGAAGATTTCGAAGGCATTCGTGTGCGCACCATGTCGCTGCCATCGCATCAGAAAATCATGCAGGCACTGGGTGCCGAAGCCTATCCGATGGCTTGGGGTGAAGTTTATGCCGGTCTTCAGACTGGTGTGATCGATGGTCAGATGAACCCGGTTCCGACCGTGACCTTTGCCAAGTTCAACGAAGTACAGGGCTATCTGACCCTGACCAACCATCTATTTTCGCCCTACACCATGATGCTGTCAAAAGCATTCTGGGATGACCTGACCGAAGACCAGCAGAAAATCGTGCGCTATGCCGCCCAGTCTTGCGTTGTTGCAAGCCGGGGTGTTTCGCGTGTGATCGAGGCATCTGATCGTGGTTTGGCCGGTCTTAAAGACAAAATGGAAATCACCGCATTGTCGGCTGAAGACCGTGAAAAGTTCAAAGAGGCAACCCAGCCGGTCGTGATCAAACACGTTCAGGAAAGCCTTGGTGACGAAGGTGTTGAGTTGCTCGACCTGTTCAAAGCAGAAGTCGAGAAAGCCAACGATAATCGCTACATGGCTGAATAAGCCTTTGCATTGTTGAAGGGGCGAGAACCTCGCCCCTTCAAACCCTAAACCGTTATTAAAAGACCAAAAACAAAAGGCACGGGCCATGCGGATTTTTTGCGCCTCGATTGCAACCGAGACCAATACATTTTCACCTTTACGGACTGATTTTTCCGATTTTCAGGAAAGCTTTTATGCACCGCCGGGTCAGCATCCGGTTACCCCGACCCTGTGCAGTGCCGTCTTTACCGAAGGGCGCCTTCGTGCCGCCAAAGAAGGCTGGGACTTGATCGAAGGAACTGCCACCTGGGCTGAGCCCGGCGGGCTGGTCAACCGCGAAACATATGAGAAGCTTCGCGATGAGGTCCTTGGCCAATTGCGGGCCGCCATGCCGGTTGACGGTGTTATCCTTGGCCTGCATGGCGCAATGGTCGCACAGGATTACCTTGATTGTGAAGGCGATCTGATTGCGCGCATTCGCGCTATGGTCGGGCCGGATGTGGTGATTGGTACCAGTTTTGATCCGCATAGCCATTTGACCGATTTGCGCGTGAAAAACGCTGATGTCATTGTCGCGTTCAAGGAATTCCCCCATACCGATTTTGTCGAAACAGGGCGCGCGGTTGTTGACCTTGTTTTGAAAACACTGCGCGGAGAAATCATCCCGACCAAGGCAGTATTTGATTGCCATATGATCGAGGTGTTGCCGACGTCGCGTGAACCGATGCGATCCTTTATCGACCGTGCCAAGGATATGGAAGGCACGGGCGATATCCTGTCGGTATCGTTCATCCATGGATTTATGGCCGGTGACGTCCCCGACCTTGGGGCCAAGGTGATTGTCACCACCAACAATAACCCTGCGGAAGCCAAGCGGGTTGCAAACGACCTGGGGGTCGAGCTGTTTGGTTTCCGTGGGGCCACCCGACCCAGTTTTGTTACACCGGACGTCGCCCTTGACCAGGCGTTAGCATCGGATGCCAAACCAATCGTTCTGACCGATGTCTGGGACAATCCGGGCGGCGGGGTGCCGGGCGACAGCACCATGTTGCTGCGTGCGGTGATGAAACGGGGGCTACGTGATTTTGCCGTGGGTACCCTTTGGGACCCGATGGCGGTGCGGACCTGTTTTTCGGCCGGCGAGGGGGCGACTTTGCCGCTTCGTTTTGGTGGGAAAACCGGGGCCCATGCCGGCGCGCCAATTGATGCCGAGGTCAAAGTCAAAAAACTTGAACGCAATGCGTGGCAGTATTTTGGCGAAAGCATCGTGCCACTTGGCAATTGTGCGGTGATTGAGCTGCCAGGCGGTGGGGAAGTGATCCTGAATTCCAACCGGTCGCAAAGTTTCGATCCCAGCCTGTTTTCGAACATGGGCATTGATCCAAAATCAAAAAAATATCTGTTTATCAAATCGACCAATCACTTCTACGATTCCTTTGCCAAGATTGCCGGTGAAATCATTTATGTGGATGTGCATGGTCCCTATCCGTCGGATCCTAAAACCAACGGATATCGTCATTTGAACCGTCCTCTTTGGCCAATTGTTGATGATCCGTTTGCTGCCAAGGCAAGTTGATGATCAAATGCCCTTCGCGTCACCACCGAAAATGAAGGACGGTTTTTATGACCCGCTCGCCGCAATATCCTGAACTTGATACCCCGTGTGCGGTGATCAATCTTGATACCGTGGACCGCAACGTAAATGCCTATCAGGCTTATTGCGATCAACATGGCATTGCATTGCGCCCCCACATCAAAACCCACAAAATTCCGGCATTTGCCAAACAGCAACTGGCCGCCGGGGCCAAGGGCATTACCTGTCAGAAAATTGGCGAGGCCGAGGTTATGGCCGATGCCGGACTTGATGACATCCTTTTGACCTATAACGTGCTGGGGACCCGCAAGCTGGCACGTCTGCGCGCCTTGTTTGACCGGGTGAAATCATTGCGCGTGGTGGCCGATAATGTGGCCGTGGTCGAGGGGCTTTCGCGTGCCTTTGCCGATAGTGACAAGCCGCTTGAAATCCTGGTTGAATGTGACACTGGTGGTGGGCGTTGCGGGGTTCAAACGCCAAAGGCGGCGGTGGAACTGGCGCAGAAAATCGAAAGCCTGCCCGGTGTATCCTTTGCCGGTTTGATGACCTATCCGTCGGCTGGCGGTGGCCCAAAGGTCGGCGGGTTCTTTGGCGATGCGATGGCAAAGCTTGAGGGGCTTGGTATTGCCTGCCCGGTCAGAAGTTCCGGCGGGACGCCCGATATGTGGAAGGCACACGAAGTTGCCAATGTCACCGAGCATCGCATCGGGACCTATATCTATAACGACCGGTCGTTGATGGCGCGCGATGTGTGCGGTGAAGACGATTGCGCGTTGCGGGTTGTGGCCGAGGTGGTGTCGCTTCCGGCGCCGGGGCGGGCCGTGATTGATGCCGGGTCAAAAGTTTTGACATCTGATTTGTTGGGGCTTGATGGATTTGGCTATGTCGTGGGCCATCCCGAGGTCGATGTGGTTGGCCTTTCCGAAGAACACGGTGTTTTGCATTTCGAGCCGGATTTGACGCCATTTGAAATTGGCGAACGGATCGAAATCATTCCCAACCATGTCTGCGTGGTCAGCAATATGCTAGATCAGGTGCATCTGGTGCGCGGGGATACCATCAAAACCGTTGATGTTGCGGCACGCGGCAAGGTTCTTTAAGGCGGTTAAGCCGGATCGTGATTGGGCAGATAGCCGGTAAATCCGGTAATCAGCCATTTACCACTGTCCTGTTTTTCGCAGTAATAATGGGTTTTCCAAAGCAGACGGTCTTCGGACCCGTCTGCTTTTTTTATGCGCCCGTTAAAATGTTTGCGGACCAATGCGCGGTTGCCGGTGATGTCGATTTTATCAAGCGTGGTGGCCCGAAAGACTGCCGTATAGAGGTCTTCGGCATAGGGCACATCCTTAGTCGCAACTGCTTGGCGCAGCCATTCGTCCCGGTAAGCGGTAAGGTCGGGGAACATCATTTTCCAGGCGTCGGGATCATCGGACGTACAGGCATCAATCGCGTAAAACCCATCGGCCCTGAAATCATCTTCGACCATCGACCAGTCGGCGGCGACAAAGGCGGCAATGTCGCGCGGGACCAGCATGTGCCAAATCTGATTACGATCAAGGTCGGATGCGGGAAACGGGCTTTGATTTGGGCCAGTCGTCATGATCTATCCAGTTGATCTGAAATTGCTTTCGCGCATTTTCGCATTCCGGTCGGGTAGGTTCAATCATTGTTGGCCATTGAGTGCAAAAAATACGTAGAGCGCATGTGAAGTATTTGCAAATGGTCAAAAATTAAACAAAGATCGTTGTGGAATAGTCAATCGTATACAAGACAGACCCGTAAATTCGAGGTGGCGGATGAGTTGGGGCGGTTTCACAGCAGCAGAATTGGAATGGCAATATAATCCGCGCGAAACCGTGCCGGAGTTCATGACCCATTTCGACCGGTTCGTGAAATTGTCTGATGAGACGCGGGCACAACTCAAACCTAAAATCGATGTTCGTTTTGGCGACGGGCCAAAAGAAACCATGGATGTGTTTCTGTCGCCCGATGCAGGCGCACCAGTGCATATCTTTTTCCACGGCGGCTATTGGCGCAGTCAGGACAAAAAGGATTATGCCTTCGTCGCGCGCGATCTTGTGGCGGCGGGCTTTACAGTGATTTGTGCCAATTACGATTTATGTCCTGATGTGACGGTTACCGACATCACCCAGCAAGCCGTGCGCTGCGTGAAATATGTCTATCAGCATGTGGGCGAGTTTAACGGCGATCAGGACCGAATTTCAATTTCAGGTCATTCGGCAGGTGGGCAGATCGTTGCGCGACTGGCGTCCTGTGACTGGGAAGATATCCTTGGCGATCCCAACCCGTTTTGTGCTGTGGTGCCGATTTCAGGTGTGTTTGACCTTGAACCGGTGCGCCATACTACGATGAATGATGATATCCGCCTTGATGAAGCATCGGCGGCGGACAATTCCCCGATGCTTGATGCGGTGCCGGTGGATGTGAAAATGATGGCAATTGTTGGCGGCAATGAAAGCCCGGAATTTGTCCGGCAAAGTGATGCCTATGCCGCATATTGCAGGCGTTCTGGCCTGACCGTTCCGGTCTATAAGGCGTGGGGTGCGAACCACTTTACCGTGCTTGAAGAAGTGTTTTTGGGCACAGGGTCACTGTTTGGCCATCTCAAACGGTTTTTACAGCCGTAAAACGACGGCAATTCCTCAAAAAACAGCATAAAAAACCAGTCCTCTTCCTGTGACTGAGACGGTGTGACGTGATATAAAAGAGGCCGCTACCACACTGAAATCAAAAATAGTTATACAGGAAGGCTCATGCGTTTCGTTTCGGCAGAAGATATCGACAAGTTTGTTTCGCCCCGTGATCTGGTCGAAGCCCTTCGTGACGGGTTTGCCCATGGTTGTGAGGCGCCGCTGCGCAGTCATTTCAACATGGAACGCAGTAACGAGGATGATGCGACCTTCCTGATTATGCCTGCCTGGCAAAAAGATGGTGCGGCGGGGGTTAAAGTGGCCGCCGTGGTGCCGGGGAATTCGGCGCGGAACCTTCCGGCGGTGTCGGGGACCTATATCCTGCTTGATGCGGTGACCGGGCAGCCATCGGCGGTGATTGATGGCACCAAGCTGACCACACGTCGCACGGCGGCGGCATCGGCACTGGCCGCGGATTACCTTGCACGTAAAGATACCACCGACATGGTGATGGTCGGGTCGGGGGCGATGGCGCCGCAATTGATTCGCGCACATGCATCGGTTCGTCCGATCAAGAATGTCACAATCTGGAACCGCAATGGCGATAAGGCAAACAAGCTTGCGGGCGAGATTGCCGAACTTGGCTTTAATGCCACCGGCACGGATGATCTTGAAGGTGCGTGTAAAGCAGCCGATCTGATTTCATGTGCGACGCTTTCGACCGAGCCGCTGGTGCGTGGCGATTGGTTGCGTGATGGCACCCATGTTGATCTGGTGGGGGCGTTTAAGCCGACCATGCGCGAAACCGATGATGCGGTGATGAAAAAATGCCGCATCTATGTCGATAGTTTTGAGGGCGCGAGTGCCGAGGGCGGTGATGTGGTGCAGGCAATCGACAGTGGTGCGATTGCAAAATCCGACATCATTGGCGATCTGTTTGGCCTGACGCGCGGTGAGGTCAAGGGCCGCGAAAGTGATGGCGAATGCACGGTGTTTAAATCGGTTGGTCATTCACTGGAAGATTTCGCCGCCGCCGTTGCCGTGGTCAAGGCCGTCGGGAAATGATCAGTACGGATCTTTTTGCGACACAACCGCTTGAGGCATATCGCGGCACGATCAAACCGGAATGGATTGATTTTAATGGCCATATGAATGTCGGCTATTACGTGGTGGCGTTTGATCTGGGGTCGATGGCGTTTTTAAACGCGGTCGGGATGGGATTGGACTATCCCAAGCAACGCGGGGGATCGACGTTTGGTCTTGAAATGCATGTGACCTATGACCGCGAAATTCACCTTGATGCGCCGTTTGTGATCCATACGCGCGTGCTAGATTGCGATCCGAAACGCATTCACATGTATCATGAAATGCGCCACGGGACCGAGGGCTGGCTGGCATCGACCAACGAAATCATCACCATGCATATCAATATGGAACAGCGGCGTTCCGCACCGTTTCCCGATGATATCATGGTGACACTGAACAAGATCAAGGATGCGCACGCGGGCCTTGAAATCCCGTCAGGTGTCGGGCGCAAGATCGGCATTCGGCGCAAATAATATAAACCCCGCATTTTTGCCAGATGCGGGGTTTTTCTTGGGGCTGGCGGTGCCAGATTTATGGGCGGGTTACCCTGTAAAGTCGGCACATTTCATCGGAATGATTGACGTCTTCGTCGCGCAGATATGTCATGCCAAGTTTTTCCAGCAAGTTGACCGATGCAACATTGTCGGGCAGGCAATAGCCATACAGCTTGTCAAAACCAAGATTTTCCCATCCGTGCTGCATCAATGCCTGACAGACTTCAAAGGCATATCCCTTCCCCTGATGGGCTTGGCAAACGGCATAGCCAATGTCGGGTGCGTCAAGGGTATCGCGTTTGACAAAGCCGATAAGGCCAATCGGGGTGTTGGTTGATTTTTCACATGTGACATAGCTTCCAAAACCGTGTTTAGCGTAACTTGAAAGCAGCCGTTCGTGGATATAGGCACGCGCCGCATCAAGATCATGGATGTCGCGGTCTCCGATAAAGCGTATCCAGCCCGGCTCATTAAGCAATTCGATGACAAATGCAGCATCATCGAGGGTTGCCTGACGCACGATGGTGCGCGGTGTTTGCAGAATGGTCATTAAAATTTCCGTGTTACGGTGGTGGCGCTACTGCAATCTTATCGTGTGTGGCGTAAGATAAAAGTTCGTTTTGTTCATTGTCTTGGTCGGAGACTGTCGATGCCCGGAAAACCCGTTAAACTAACTTTTGACGGCGCCCATGGTGCCAAGCTGGCAGCAAGGCTTGATATGCCGACCGGGCCGGTAAAGGCCTATGCCCTGTTTGCCCATTGCTTTACCTGTACCAAGGATCTAAGTGCGGCGCGCAAAATTGCCGAAGCTTTGACCTTGCGAGGCATCGGGGTGCTGCGGTTTGATTTTACCGGGCTTGGCGGATCAAGCGGTGATTTTGCCTCGACCAATTTTACATCGAACCTTGATGATCTTGAACGGGCGGCGGACTTTTTGCGTGATGAATTTGAGGCGCCGAAGCTTTTGATCGGTCATTCGTTGGGCGGGGCGGCGGTTCTGGCCGTTGCCGACCGCGTGCCCGAAGCAACCGCGATCGCCACGATTGGCGCACCAGCCGATGTTGATCACGTAACGCACAACTTTGCCGCCCATCTTGACGACATTAAAAACAACGGTGAGGCGGAAGTTTCGCTCGGCGGGCGGCCGTTTGTGATCAAGCGCCAGTTTGTCGATGATCTGGCCAATCACGATCTTGCCCGTGCGGTTGGTCAGATGCGCAAGGCACTTCTGGTTTTACATGCGCCGATGGATCAGACCGTCGGGATTGAAAATGCGGCGAAAATCTTTGACGCGGCCAAGCATCCCAAAAGCTTTGTATCCCTTGATGATGCCGATCATTTGCTGCGTGATCCGGCGAATGCGGAGTATGCCGCATCGGTGATTGCGGCTTGGGCGGGGCGGTA